>Ga0209023_10001714_pt1 | contig 28775 bp, 29 predicted proteins | sample LakOneMetagenome_FD_187468 | JGI IMG/M metagenome (GOLD analysis project Ga0209023, IMG submission 187468) | Freshwater and sediment microbial communities from Lake Erie, Canada (SPAdes) (version 2) | ecosystem: Environmental > Aquatic > Freshwater > Lentic | place: Lake Erie, Canada...
AGTCGAGCCATCGATATCGTCCGACAGCATTTCCTAAGTTCTTCGTCGCCCCGATACCCTGTGGGCAGTGCATTTAAGAGCTGGGTGGCTGTGCTCATTCGATTCATCCCGGCGTTTGCACTGGCAAGTCAGTACTGTAGAACGTCGTTAATTCAGAGTGCCGAAACACATGGTTGGACTTCTGTATAGAAGTTGCAATAAACTGAATTCTTCTTGCGAAGAGTTCAAATTCCTGCTGCGGAGTTCAGAAAACTGAAGCGCGGACACCATATGCTCTAGCTTTCCGCAGCACGGAAGGACTAAGAGATGGCCAACATCGCACTCATCGAAGATGACCGGGCTATAAGCGACAAGCACCGTGACATCCTGAATTCGATCAACGGAGTCATCGTCTCCCAAGCCTTCAACTACACGGATGCTGTGAGGTTGATCTCACGTAATAGTTTTGATCTTTTGGTCGTTGACATTGATCTTGGTGGACCGGTGCAGGGGCAGTACCAAGGATTCGACATTCTCAGAGACTTTGGCGCTAAGATCACGACGATCATCGTGACCGGCATGCCAGAAGATAATCTGCATGCTATCGCGCTCAAACTAAAGGCCTACGAGTTCATAAATAAACCGGTAGGGTCCGCTGACTTAGTAAATAAAGTGCAACACGCGTTGGGTTTTGACGATCGGACCGCCCCAAATCAAGCTGCATGGCCTCGCGGACTGGCGCCAGACGTCAAACGTGCTCCGCATGTGACTTGGAATGGTAGGCCTGTCGGCCTTACCCTAACGGAACTCACCATCGTGCACCAACTGGCTAACCATGTGGGCACTACAGTAGAGCACCGTACGCTTTCTCAAGCGCTGGAGCGCGGCACCGAAAAAATCCCACCTTCTCATATTGTGGGTGTTCGGAAGAAATTCCTCGAAGTAGACAGAAGCTTTGATCGAATTGAATCGGATCCGGGTCTTGGCTATTTTTGGAAGACGGACTGATAATTTTGCAAAACCCGCAATATGAAAAATGTTTTTTATTGTTCATTGAAGTATGTTGAAGTACTTGCGTAAAATTTGGCGCCGAGTAAAGCGAGGTTATTTGCAAGCGCCGTATACCTTTACAGCCATTTGTGGCGTGGTAGTTTTGGCAATATTGATTTTTGTTGCCATTGTGGATTCGGTAAATTCTGCTCGTGCAAGCAGTCATCGAGTGTATGAGTCAACATTATCTGCTGAGTTGTCAAATTTTTTGCTATCGATAAGAGGTTCCGATGGAACCACCTTTCTTGATAATCCAGATGATTTTTCGTCTGCGCGTCGTCCTATTTATCCTGTTACGCTGAGAAAATCTTACTTTGCATACCTGCTGAATCGTGGAAATGCAAAAGGCTTTGATGTTGAAAAACTTTTTGTTGACGTTCCATTGCCTTGTCTTTTGGATTTCAATGGGAAGACTTCCGCCGTTCAGGTATGCATGGCGGTAGTGCCCAAAGAAGCTACCGGGCGCTACATTTATTTTGCTGTTAAGTATGAAGTGCCCGAAATTCGTAGGCATACACCTGGTGATTTATTTGTAAATGTTGATCGTGTAATAATCCGATCAGATGGTGATCGGTTGGCTCCGATTACTCTTGTTTTTCACACACCCCCTCTCGCACTGTCGCGTTATCCATCTCAAGTGAAAAGGTTTGAAAAAGTACATGAAGTTAGTGCGTATATAGGTGGCCCATTTCGACCGACGCGACAAATTCAAGCTCAAGCGATTGAGCGAAATGAGAATGGGGAGCCAGCCAATGTCGTCACAATTGTTGGCCGCATCGATGCAGGAATTTTTTCGCCCACAGATGGGGCGTCGTCACAGTGGCCATCTAAAGAAGTTCGTGCTTTGCGCTTTGGTTTGGTGATCTATGGATCGGACGAATCAAAAATAGCTGATATCCCCCCTGGTGAGGCGGGTGAGGCACTAGAATCCTTGTATAAATCTTATGTGTCAAAGGTTACTAGCAATGCCACAATCACGGTGACAGCTAAGCATCCAGTCGAAAGGGGCGTCTGGAGTTCAGATGAGCTACAGTTGAACAGGCCGCCTCGGCGAGAGGATTGGGCTCAGTCTGTTTCAGACTGGTGGGTTAAAAAACTTGGGTGGCCTGGAGAGCCCCTAGATACAGCCCAAGTACGAACTCAACAAACTTATATTTCTGGTGGAACTGAACTCGCCGCGGAAATTCAGGCTGCACCTGAAATGTTGCCTGATGTCGCGACGCGTGCTTTTGCTTGGCTGACTGTAGCGTTAATTCTTATTCTCTTATTATCTCTTTTTATGGTTATTGGCGTGGTACGCCTGTTTAAGCTGACCAGAACAGCTTGGAGGTTGACGAAAAATGAGAGTCACGAGAATTTAAGAGGGCAATTTAGACGGAAACGTGATGAAATTTCTACCTTAGGTAGGATGATAACCACCTTGGTTGCGCGGTCAAGATCGCGCAATGCCCTCGTGCGACGGCAGACAGCTCAGCATAATCATGAATTGCGACTGGCTCAGGAACATTTGAAACTGCGACACGATCGATTGGACGCAATTGGCCACGAAATTCGCTCGCCTCTTGCATCATTGTTAAGTCAGACAGAGCAGCAGCCTGAACTGCAATTTCGGCTTAGAAAGATGCACGCTGCCGTTGAGACTCTGTTGCACGCAGAAACGGTGGAAGATGGAATTAAAAGTTTAGAGGTAGTGCCGGTCCGCTGTGATATAGCGCAGTTTCTTCAAAAATACACTCTGAACAAGCAATCTATTGTCGATCAATTGAAATACAAGGGCAAAGAAAAAGGTGTTTTTGTAATTGCTGATCTTATGCAGTTGGAGACAGTTATTGAGCATTTGGTCGATAATGCGATTACACATCGTACGCATGGTGATATAATTATTGCGTTGGATGATGAGGTGCCAGTAATAACTGTTTCAAATCATGGCGGCCTTATAGAAAATGAGCGTTTGGATTCCATATTTCGTTATAAAAAATCAGACGGAGCGTTGTTGCGCAATAGAGGGATCGGGCTATATGCATCTCGTTCGTATTTGATTGGGATGCAAGCAACTATTCGTGCGACGAATTTATCAAATGGTGTTGCAATGGTGATCACACTTAGTCGCCCCAACTGATCAGTGTCAGTGACAGACAATTGATCAGGCCTGGATGTCAAGATCTACTGATTTTTTCAACTCACCTGCTGCTTCTCCAACTTCCGTGCCAACGTCCTCCGGTGCATCCCCAACCGCCGCGCCGTCTCCGAGATATTGAACCCCGTCTCCGCCAGTACCTCGTGGATGCGCTCCCACTCCAGCGTCTTGAGCGAGCTGGACCGGTTGGTCACGTCCACCTCGGTGTCGCCTGCCTTCAAGCCGAAGGCGGCCTCGATGTCGTCGGTGTTCGAGGGTTTGGCCAGGTAGTGGCAGGCGCCCAGCTTCACGGCTTCCACCGCGGTGGCGATGCTGGCAAAGCCGGTCAGCACGACGATGAGCATGCCTGCGCTGGCGGCATGCAGCTTCTGCACGCAGGCCAGGCCTGATGCATCGCCCTTGAGCTTGAGGTCCACCACGGCGTAGCCCGGCGTGTGCTGGGTCAGCACCGCCTCGACCTCGGGCAGGCTGGCGGCCTGCAGCACGCGGTAGCCGCGCCGCTCGAAGGAGCGGGCCAGCGTGCGCGCAAAGGCCTCGTCGTCTTCCACGATCAGCAGCAGGGGCTTGTCGGTGACTGGCGCCTTGGTGCCCGCGTCCGCGCCGGAGTCAGCCGCGGGTTGGGACGCGGCTGCGCCGTTGCCGGTAGCGAGGTTGACGGTGTTGTCGGTGCTGATGGAGTTGCTGCTGTTGCTGGGTTGCATGGCGGGTCCGGGTGGTTTGTCCTCTCTCTTTTTTCTCTCTTTGTCTGCCTGGGCTGTCTCCGTCGCTGCATTGCGCTCGGCTTGCCGCAGTCGCTTGGCTGGCATTGTCGCCCCGGGGCCTCGACGCTGCGGGGCGTTGCCGCTCAGCCCGCGGGTCGGTGCGCCTTGGGCAGCACGATGGCCGCCAGGGGCAGGCGGATGCTCACCTGCGCGCCGCCAGCCGCCGCGCGGTTGCGGGCCGACACGCTGCCGCCCAGGGTGCGCGCCACGTTCATCACCAGGTACAGGCCGAGGCCACTGCCCGGGCGCTGCTTGGTGGACTGGTAGGGCTCGCCCAGGTGGTCCAGCATGCCGGGCGCAAAGCCGGGGCCTGCGTCGTTGACGGTGATGCACAGCGCTGGCGCTTCCGCTGCGTCGTCGCGAGTGATGAGCAGCTCCACCCACTGGGGCGAGGCGTCCCGTGCATTGTCCAGCACATTGAAAACCATCTGCTTCAACGTGGTGTCCGACACCATGGGCGTGTCGTCGCCGAAGTCGTTGCGGTACGAGAACGCGGGGATGGAGCGTGTGGTGCGCCATTCCTCGGCCAGCGCGTCCACGAACTTGCACACGGTGGTCTGCTCCGAATGCTCGCCGCGCGCCTCGCCGGCGGACAGCAGGATGCCGCTCACGATGCCCTTGCAGCGCTGCACTTGGGTGCGCATCTCGTCGATGTCTTCGCGCAGCACCGGGTCGGCCATGAGTTCTGCGTCGTGCTGCCAGTCGCCCAGGATCACGGCCAGCGTGGACAGGGGCGTGCCCAGCTCGTGCGCGGCGCCCGAGGCCAGCAGGCCCATGCGCACGATGTGTTCTTCTTCCACGCGGCGGCGGCGCGCGGCGGCCAGGCGGGCGTCGCGCTCGCGCAGGTTCAGGTTGATGCGGGTGATGAACACCACGACCAGGATGGCGTTGAGTACGAAGCACACCATCAGCCCGATGACGTACAGGCTGGACAGGCCCTGGTGCAGGTCCTGCGGCAGCTCCAGTGGCAGGTGGTAGGTGGCCAGCGCGCCAAAGCACACGGCCGTGATCGCCACCATGCTCCAGATGTAGGCGCCGCGCAGCAGGATGGCGCCCAGCGCGATCTGCAGCAGGTACAAGAAGACGAACGGGTTGCTGGTGCCGCCGCTCAGGTACAGCTGGGTGGTGAGCACGGCCACGTCCACCAGCAGCGCCAGGAACACCTCCACATTGCGCACCTGCACACCCATGCGCAGGCGCAGCAGGCTGACCACGTTGAACACCGCCAGGCAGGCCACCACCAGCAGCATGGGCACCAGCGGAATGGTCAGCCGCAGGCTGTGGTGCGCCACCTCGATGGTGAAGATCTGGCCGATGACGGCCATCCACCGCAGCTGGATGAGCTGCTGCAGGTTCTTGATGCCGGCGGCGGCATCGGCAGCGCGCGGGCTGCTGCGCAGAAGTTCACCGCTTTTGGCGATGCGTTGCAGGGGCATGGTGGGCGCGAGTCTACCGGCCTGTGCCGCCCAGGCCTGAGTTGGCAGCGCCGCCACCGTTCAGGCCTGCTCGGCGCTCGTAGCGCACCACCAGCCAGGCCGCGCCCACGACCATCAGGGCCAGGCCGTACCAGGTAATGGCGTAGACCAGATGGCTGTTCGGAAACCGGATGGTGGTCATGCCTGCGCGGGGCCACGTGGTGCTGGCCGTTGCAGCGGCGCCTGCCACCTCGACGGCTTCGGCGGTCAGCGCTCGCGTGCCGGCGGTGGGCAGGCCGGCATCGATGAAGAAGGGTGCCGCGTGGCCCAGCTGCAGTGCCTGCGCGATGGCCGCCACATCGCGGGAGAACCAGCGTTGCTGTGCCGGGTCGTTGCTGCGCAGGAAGCCGCCCTTGGGCTCGGTCATGCGGATCAAGCCCTGCACGGTGACGGGGGAGGGTGGTGCAGAAGGGGTTATCGTCGACGTCGCGGGGTCGGACGGAGCCCACTCGGCGCGCTGCTCTTGCGGTATGAAGCCGCGGTTCACCAGCACCGCGGTGCCGTCGTCCTGCTGCAAGGCGCTGACGACCCAGAAGCCCGACCCCAGGGCCGTCACGGCCTGGGTGAGCACGGTCTTGCCCGGCAGCCAGTGGCCGCGGACGGTGACCGGAAGGTACTCATGGCCCGCAGCGTCGATGCCGGGCCATTCGCGCGGGGATGGCAGGGGCACCGGGGCAGCGTGGACGCGCTGGTCCACGCGCTCGATGAGATCGAGCTTCCACACCCGCCGCTGTACCTGCCAGGTCCCCAGGGCCACAAAGCCCAGGAACAGCGCGATGCCGACCACCAGCAGCACGGCCCGGCGCAGCGCGCGGTGCGCGGCGGGGCGTGCCACGAAGGACGGCGCGGTGGTCAAGGCGTGTTGTGCCCGGTCGCCTCGTGCTTGGGCGGCGTGGGCGTGGGGTGGTCGGGCATCATGTTGCTGTTCATGTGGAACATGACCCACAAGGTGCCGCTGATCGCGATGGCGACGAACACCACCGTGAAGATGGTGGACAGCAGCGTCCAGCCGCCTTCGACCTTGCCGTTCATGTGCAGGAAGTACACCATGTGCACCAGGATCTGCACCACCGCGAAGCCGCCCAGCACGAGGATGGCGGTGTTGCGGTCGGCGATCACCTTGGCCATCACCAGCCAGAACGGAATGGCGGTGAGGATGACCGACAGCACGAAGCCGATCGCGTATTCGCGCAGGCTGCTGTGGGGGCCCACATCGCCATGGTGGTCGTCATGGCCGTGGCCATGATCGCCGTGCGCATGGTGTGCAGGTGCTGGTGCGTGTGTGTGTTGTGCGCTCATTTACAGCACTCCCATCAGGTACACAAAGGTGAAGACGCCGATCCAGACCACGTCCAAGAAGTGCCAGAACATCGACAGGCACATCAGGCGGCGCTTGTTCTCGTGGATCAGGCCGTGTTTGCCGATCTGCACCATCAGCACCACCAGCCAGATCAGGCCGAAGGTCACGTGCAGGCCGTGGGTGCCCACCAGCGTGAAGAAGGCCGACAGGAAGGCGCTGCGCTGGGGCGTGGCGCCCTGGTGGATCAGGTGGTGGAACTCATACAGCTCCAGGCCCAGAAAGCACAGACCGAACAAGCCGGTCACGGCCAGCCACACCAGCGTGCCTTTGACGTCGCCCACCTGCTTGCGCAGCATGGCAAAGCCGAAGGTGATGGACGACAGCAGCAGAAAGGCCGTGTTGATGGCCACCAGCGACAGGTCGAACAGCTGCGCGCCCGTGGGGCCTGCCGCATAGCTGCGGCCCAGCACGCCGTAGGTGGCGAACAGGGCGGCAAAGATGAGGCAGTCGCTCATCAGGTAGAGCCAGAAGCCCAGGGCCGTGCCGTTCTCGGGATGCGGCTCGTGCGCGGGGTGGTACTGGCGCAGCGGGAGCGCTGCGGTCGCGGCGCCTGCTGCGCCGGGGGTGGTACGGATATCAGACATGGCTGGCGCGCAGTTGTTGGGTGCGAAGGTTTTCCGTCTCCGTCACTTGAGAGGCGGGGATGTAGAAGTCGCGCTTGTAATTGAACGTGTGGATGATGGCCACCAGGATCACGGCGGCGAACGATGCGCCGGCCAGCAACCACATGTGCCAGATCAACGCAAAGCCCAGCACCAGCGACAGTGCCGAGATCACCGCACCCGAGCCCGTGTTGGCCGGCATGTGGATGGGCGCGTAGCCAATGAGCGGGCGCTGGTAGCCATGCTTCTTCATGTCCCACCACGCATCGATCTCATGCACCACGGGTGTGAAGGCGAAGTTGTAGTCAGGTGGTGGCGACGACGTGGCCCACTCGAGCGTGCGGGCATCCCACGGGTCGCCGGTCACGTCGCGCAGTTCGTCGCGCTTGAGGTAGCTCACCACGATCTGCATCAGGAAGCAGCCGATGCCGGCAGCGATCATCGCGGCGCCGATGGCGGCCACCACGAAGTAGGGCTGCAGCGATGCGTCTTCGAAGTGGTTGGCACGGCGCGTGACGCCCATCAAGCCCAGCACGTACAGCGGGCCGAAGGCCACCCAGAAGCCCACCACCCACAGCCAGAAGGAGCGCACGCCCCAGGTGCGGTCGAGCTTGTAGCCAAAGGCCTTGGGGTACCAGTAGTTGATGCCGGCAAACAGGCCGAACAGCACGCCGCCGATGATCACGTTGTGGAAGTGGGCGATCAGGAACAGGCTGTTGTGCAGCACGAAGTCGGCCGGTGGCACGGCCAGCAGCACGCCGGTCATACCGCCGATGGCGAACGTCACCATGAAGGCCACGGTCCACATCATGGGCAGCTCGAAGCGGATGCGGCCCTTGTACATGGTGAACAGCCAGTTGAAGATCTTCGCGCCCGTCGGGATTGAGATGATCATCGTCGTGATGCCGAAGAACGTGTTCACGCTGGCGCCCGAACCCATCGTGAAGAAGTGATGCAGCCACACCAGGTACGACAGGATGGTGATCACCACCGTGGCGTACACCATGGAGGTGTAGCCGAACAGGCGCTTCTTGCAGAACGTGGCCACCACTTCGGAGAAGATGCCGAAGCAGGGCAGGATCAGGATGTAGACCTCGGGGTGGCCCCAGATCCAGATCAGGTTCACGTACAGCATGGCGTTGCCGCCCAGATCGTTCGTGAAGAAGTTGGTGCCCGCATAGCGGTCGAGCGACATCAGCACCAGGGCGGCTGTCAGCACAGGGAAAGACGCCACGATAAGCGCGTTGGTGCACAGGGCCGTCCAGGTGAAGACGGGCATGCGCATCAGGTTCATGCCCGGGGCGCGCATCTTGATGATGGTGACGATCAGGTTGATGCCCGACAGCGTCGTGCCCACCCCCGCGATCTGCAGCGCCCAGATGTAGTAGTCAAGCCCCACCCCCGGGTTCTGCGCCCCCAGGTTCGAAAGCGCCAGCCAGCCGGCGGTGGAGAACTCGCCCAGGAACAGCGACACCATCACCAGCACGGCGCCGGCAGTGGTCATCCAGAAGCTGAAGTTGTTGAGGAACGGGAACGACACGTCGCGCGCGCCGATCTGCAGTGGCACGAGGTAGTTCATCAGGCCCGTGACCAGCGGCATCGCCACGAAGAAGATCATGATCACGCCGTGCGCGGTGAAGATCTGGTCGTAGTGGTGCGGCGGCAGGTAGCCCAGGTTGTCGCCAAAGGCCATGGCCTGCTGCAGGCGCATCATCACCGCGTCGGCAAAGCCGCGCAGCAGCATGACGAGGCCGAGGATCATGTACATGATGCCGATGCGCTTGTGGTCGATGCTGCAGATCCAGTCGCGCCAGAGCGGGCCCCAGAGCCTGAACTTGGTGACGCCGGCCAGCACGACGAGGCCACCGAGCACGGTGGCGATGAAGGTCCACAGCACGATGGGCTCGTGCGCCATGGGGACCGAGTCCCAGGTGATTCGGCCCAGGGCCCAGTGGGTGTCAGTAACAGTGACGGAGGACATAAAGAGTCTCTTTGGAGGGCGCCGGCACCGCCGCAGGCGGCAGCCGGCACGTCAGGTCAAGGGCGGGTCATTGGGCTGCGTTGGCCGCGCGGGGTGCGTGGCGGGCTTCCAGGCTGGCAACCACCTGGGCGGCGTTCTGCGTGGTGCACACGTCTTGCGGCAGGTTCAGGCCCATGGCCCGCACATATGCATCGCCACCGTTCTCGTCGATGGCCATCATGTGGTGCATGCACATCTTGCCGTCTTCGACGCAGCGGTTGAGCACCTTGTCGTACAGGCCTTCTTCCACGCTGGCAAAGCGCTGCACGGGGTCGCGCTCGCTGGGCTTGGCCAGGTCCATGTAGGTCTGGCGCGTGAGCGGCTTGCCTTCGGTGCGGGTCTTGGCCACCCATTGCTCGAAGTCGCCCTGGCTCAGGCCATGGAACTTGAACGTCATGCCCGAGAACCCCTGGCCGCTGTAGTGCGTAGCGAGGCCTGGGAACACGCCAGGCTTGTTGATCACGGCGTTCAGTTCGGTCTGCATGCCGGGCATCGCGTAGATCATGCCGGCCAGATCAGGCACGTAGAACGCGTTCATCGTGGACGTGGCCGTCAGCTTGAAGAGGATGGGGCGGTCCACAGGCGCTGCCAGCTCGTTCACCGTGGCGATGCCGAGCTCTGGGTAGAAGAACAGCCACTTCCAGTCCATGGCCACCACCTGCACTTCGAGCGGCGTCGATTGCGCATCGAGCGGCTTGGAGGAAGAGATGCGGTCCAGTGGGCGGTAGGGGTCGAGCTTGTGCGTGCCGATCCAGGTCAGTGCGCCCAGTGCGATGATGATCATCAGCGGCACCGTCCAGATCACCAGCTCCAGCGTGGTGGAGTGGTGCCAGTCGGGGTCGTAGTCGTCTTCGGTGTTGGTCGCGTTGTTGTGCCGGTACTTCCAGGCAAACCACAGCGTCAGCGCGATCACCGGCACGATGATGATCAGCATCAGCAACGTGGCCTGGATGACCATGTGGCCTTGCTGCGCAGCAACGTCGCCAGCAGGATTGAGGACGACCGCCTTGCTGCAGCCGGCCAGGCTGCCCAGGGCAGTCACGGCGGCGAGCCAGGCTGGCACGCGGGGTAGAGAGATTTTTGGCATGTGAAGATCGCAATCGGGGCGTTTATTCGAGGGTAAACGCGGATGACGGAGTGCCGCTGAATGTAATAGCTCTAGCTTTTTTGTACATTGGACATTTTGTCCAAGGTCAAAAAAATTTGCCCCAGCCTGGTGCAAGTGCACATGATTACGGTGTTGTCCTGCAGCTGTCATAGTGAAACCGCACTTGTCGGCAGCCGAACTTGGGTGTAGAACAAGGGTGTCTTATTCAAACAACGAAGGAACCCCGTTCATGAGCAGCCCCGCCTCTGCCACTTACCCTGCGGCCGGCTTTGAAGAAAGCGCCGCCTCTCTCTCGCGGGCTGATACGCATGAGGACGTCACCCCCAGCGAAATCGCTGTGGGCGTGATCATCGGACGCTCGTCCGAGTATTTCGACTTCTTCGTTTTCGGGATCGCCTGCGTTCTCGTCTTCCCGTCGTTTCTATTTCCCTTCCTCTCCCGCCTGGACGGCACCCTGATGGCGTTTGCGCTGTTGGCAGTGGCCTTTGTGGTCCGGCCAGTGGGCACCGCGATCTCCATGGCCATCCAGCGGCGCTGGGGCCGGGGCACCAAGCTGACCATCGCGCTGTTCCTGCTGGGCGTGTGTACCGTGGGCATGGCGTTCTTGCCGGGGTACAAGGACGCGGGCGCGGTGGCCATCGTTGCGCTGCTGATTCTGCGCATCGGCCAAGGGCTGGCGCTGGGCGGCTCGTGGGACGGCCTGCCGTCGCTGCTGGCGATGTCGGCCCCCAAGGACCGCCGCGGCTGGTACGCCATGATCGGCCAACTGGGTGCCCCGCTGGGCTTCGTGCTGGCGGCTGGTTTGTTCACGTACCTGTACAGCAACCTGTCGGTGCAGGAATTCCTGGCGTGGGGCTGGCGTTATCCGTTCTTCGTGGCCTTTGCCATCAACGTGGTGGCACTGTTCGCCCGTCTGCGGCTGGTGGTGGGGCAGTCCTACGCCGAGCTGTTGCAGGACCGCGAACTGCAGCCGGTGCCCGTGAGCCGCGTGATGCGCGACGAAGGCAGCAATGTGCTGCTGGGTGCCTTCGCGGCGCTGGCCAGCTTTGCGCTGTTCCACCTGGTCACCGTGTTCCCGCTGTCGTGGATCACGTTGTACTCGGACCAGCCCGTGACGCAGATCCTGGGTGTGCAGATTGTCGGCGCCTTCCTGGCCGCTGGCGCCATCATGGTGTCGGGCTGGCTGTCGGACCACCTGGGCCGCCGCAAGCTGCTGGGCGGGATGGCGGTGCTGATCGGTGTGTTCAGCTTCATGGCGCCCGTGCTGCTCAATTCGGGTGAGGTGGGCAGCACCATGTTCCTGCTGCTGGGATTTGTGCTGCTGGGTCTGTCGTACGGCCAGGCGTCTGGTACGGTCACGGCCAACTTTTCGCCGCAGTATCGCTATACCGGCGCTGCCTTGTCTGCCGACCTGGCCTGGATCATCGGCGCGGCGTTCGCGCCCCTGGTGGCCCTGTACCTGTCGTCGCAGTTCGGTCTGCTGGCACTGACGGTGTACCTGCTGTCGGGCGTGGCCTGTACGCTGGGTGCGCTGAACCTGAACCGCCGCATGGAGCGCCGTGACCGGTAACCTCAGCAACTCACAACAGAAGCGAGGGGCGGGCCTGGTTGGGTAGGCCCCGCAGCGAGAAGCGAACTGTAAACCCGATGGGTGCCCTGGCATCCATCGGGTTTTTTCATGGGTACTGGGATATCCGGTGGTCGGCAAAAGTACAGGTCAGTCGCCTATACAACGGCCAGGACCAGGACCAGGACCAGGACCCGTAACTCTGCGGCAAGCACGGCAGGCTACGCGCTGGGTGCGTTACTTGGAGGGCGCCGGGCTCGGAGGGTCTTCGAGAACAAATTTGAAGGGCACGAGCACCCACTTTGGTTCAGCCCCCGGTGTACCGAGACTGCCGGGTGGGTAGCGCCAGCGCAGGGCCGTCTGGCGGGCTGAGTTGTCCAGCCGCGGAAAGCCACTGGTGCGGTGGATTTCGACCTTCAAAGGCACCCCCTGCGGGTCCAACAGTACTTTGACTTCGACCAGACCCTCCTCGCCGTTACGCCGGGACGCGGGTGGGTACTCCGGCGGTTCGTTGCGGGCCGTACCGGTCGGCGCTGCTGCTGTGGCCGGCGCTGCGGGTGCCGCGATGTTCTGGGCCGCCGATACACCGGCGGCCAGGCCCAGGGCGCACGCGAAAAGAGCGCGGTGCAATGTCATGCAGCGAGCGCCCCTCAGTCCTGCGGGCTGAAGCCGATGATCATCGACGACGGTGGGGCCCGCCCGCCGACATCGCGCGGCAGGGTTTCGGTCCTGTCCAGGGCGCGCAGCACGGCATCGTCCCAGGCCTTGTTGCCGCTGGACTTCACCAGGCGCTTGCCGACGATGGTGCCGTCGGGCGACAGGCGCACCTCGACCTCGGCGCGCGGGTTGCCCGAGATGGCGTCGGGGTAGACGATGTTGGGCTTGACCTTGGCCGCGACCAGGCCGCCGTAGCTGCCCGACGGGCCGGCGTCGCGCTGCGCGGTGCCCGTGGATTTTTCGTTGCCTTCGGAGCCCGCCATGCCTGCCATGCGGCGCAGGTTGGCCTCGCGCTGGGCGGCCAGCTGTTTGGCCTCGGCCTCGGCGCGCTGTTGCTGCTGCTGCTTCTTGGCGGCAGCCTCCTTGGTGTCTTTGGCGTCCTTGGCCTCCTCTGCCTTGCGCTTTTCTTCGGCGAGCAGTTTCTTTTGCTTTTCCTGCTCGGCGGCCTTCTTCTGCTCCGCCAGCTTTTGCTTCTTTTCCTTTTCCAGGCGCTCCTCGCGCTCTTCTTCCTTGCGCTCACGCTCGCGCTTGTCGCGCTCGATCTTTTCGGCACGGGCTTTTTTCTCCTGCTCCACACGTTTCTTTTCGCGCTCGATGGCGATGTCGGCCTCGCGCGTGTCGGGCTCCACGGCGCGCGGCGGTGGTGGGGGAGGAGGCGGCGGCGGTGTGGGCGCAGGCCGTGGCTCGGGCGGAGCGGGCGGGGTCGGTGGAGTGGGCGGTGTCACCTCGCGCGGCGCGGCCTGTTGGGCCACGGGGTCCCACAGTTCAGCCTGCACGGCGGGTTGGTCAGAGCTGGCCTTCCAGTTCACGCCCCAGGTCAAAGCGCCGATCAGCACCGCGTGAGTCAGCACCGCCAGCGTGATGGCGCGCAGCCGCGCGGGTGGGCGCGGCGGGGCAAACTGGTCGCGGTCGTTATGGGCTTGCATGGAATCAATGAAGCGTTTCTTTAATTGCCTTGCTTTACTTCAAGCGCAACCCTATCGACTCCGGCCTTTTTCAACACTCCGAGCGTCTTCATCACTGTTTCATAGGAGAGATCTTTGTCGGCACTCAGGAGAACGCCCGTTTCTTTGTCTTTGCTTTGTGCTTGCTGCCAACGGAGCGCGGCTTGACCAATCTCGGTGGACCTCAGCGTGACTGTGGCTTCACGTGTTTTCAGTTGAATCGAGCCGTCTTTGTTGAGTACTACGCGGGCGACGTTGGCTGGGGGTTTTTGCGAAACGCCTGCACTGGGCATGTTGATAGCACCCGGCGTGAGCATGGGCGCCGTCACCATGAAGATGATGAGCAGCACCAGCATCACGTCGATGAAGGGCACCATGTTGATCTCGTTGATGGTGCGGCGGCCTCGGCCGCGGGATGCCATGGCGGGCATGGTGTCAGTGCCCCGAGGCCGTGTGGCCGGTGGTGGGCGCTGGCTGGGCGCCCAGGTTGCGCTGCAGGATGTTGGAGAACTCTTCGATGAAGGTCTCCTGGTGCGTGGCCACGCGGTCGATGTCGCGGGCAAAGCGGTTGTAGGCGATCACGGCCGGGATGGCGGCAAACAGGCCGATGGCGGTGGCCACCAGGGCTTCGGCAATGCCGGGCGCCACCGTGGCCAGCGTGACCTGCTCCATGCCGGCAAAGCCGGTGAAGGCATGCATGATGCCCCACACCGTGCCGAACAGGCCCACATATGGCGACACGGAGCCGACCGATGCCAGGAAGGACAGGCTCGATTCGACCACGTCCATCTCGCGCTGGAAGCTCGCGCGCATGGCGCGGCGCGCACCGTCGAGCAGGGTGCCGGGGTCCACGATGCGGCGCTCGCGCAGCTTTTGGTATTCGCGCATGCCGCTGGCAAAAATGCGTTCCATGGGGCCGGCCTGCTTGGCGTTCTGCGCGGCGCTGGCGTACAAATCGTTGAGGCTGGTGCCCGACCAGAACTCACGCTCGAAGTCATCGTTGAGCGACTTCACGCGCTTCAGGGAAAACAGCTTGCGGAAGATGGCCGCCCAGCTGGCCACCGACACGCCCAGCAGCAGCAGCATGACGAGTTGCACCACCCAGCTGGCGTGGAGCACCAGGGAGATGATGGACATGTTTTGGGAGTTCATGGTGTGAGTTGTTCCAGAAGGGTGCTCGGTATTCTTGCAGGGCGCAGGGTGGCAGCATCCACCCATCCGATGCGGATGGTGCCTTCGGTCAGCAAGGTGGTGCTCGGGTCGGTCATCTGCTCTGGTTTCAGGAGCGCGCGCTGCACTATTGTCAACGATGCCCGGCCTGCGGCCTGTAGGCTGGCGGTAACAATGAGTTCATCGTCCAGCCGTGCGGGGCGGTGGTAGCGCAACTGCGCATCGGTTACGACAAACATGCCGCCGGTTTGTTCCCGAAGAAGCTGTTGGCCCACGCCCAGCGAGCGCAGCCACTCGGTGCGGGCGCGCTCGAAGAACTTGAGGTAGTTGGCATAGAACACGATGCCGCCTGCATCGGTGTCTTCCCAGTAGATGCGGATCGGGAACTCAAACGCCATTGGTGGTGCTGCGGGTTCGCTCACTCGGCCTATCCCAGCAGCCTGCGCAGTCGCTCCACCGACTCCTGCAGCTGCGCCATGGAGTTGGCGGTCGAGAAGCGGATGAAGCGCTCAGGCTCTGCGGTGCCGAAGTCCCGCCCCGGCGTCACCGCGATGTGGGCGCGGCGCATGACTTCGAAGGCGAAGTCCCAACTGCAGTTCTTGCCTGAGGCAACGCCCAGGCGCTGCGCGGCATCGGTGCAGTCGGCCCAGGCGTAGAAAGCGCCGTCGGGCATCACCGGCACGGCCAGGCCCAGCTCCTGAAGCGCGGGGATGAAGAAGTCGCGGCGCGCCTTGAACTCGGCGCGGCGGCGTTCGTACTCGGCGATGCTCTCGGCCTCGAAGCACGCCAGCGCCGCATGCTGCGCCACGGTGCTGGCGCAGATGAACAAATTTTGCGCCAGGCGTTCGACCACCGGCACCATGGCCTCAGGCACCACCATCCAGCCCAGGCGCCAGCCGGTCATGTTGAAGTACTTGCTGAAGCTGTTGATGCTGATGATGCTGTCATCGATGGCCAGGGCCGTATGGCCGAACTCTTCTTCGTAAGACAGGCCCAGGTAGATTTCGTCGATGAGCGTGATGCCATCGTTCGCCCGCACCACCTCGTGGATGCGGCGCAGCTCGCCGGGCGCAATCGACGTGCCCGTGGGGTTCGACGGCGAGGCCAGCAGCACGCCGCGGGTTTTCTCGGTCCATGCGGCGCGCACCTTCTCCGCAGTCAGCTGGTAACGCTCGGCCGCCGTGGTGGGCAGCAGCACGGCCTTGCCTTCTGCGGCACTCACGAAGTGGCGGTTGCAGGGATAGCTCGGGTCGGGCATGAGGATCTCGTCGCCCGACTCGATGAGCGCCAGGCACGCCAGCTGCAGCGCGGCCGACGCACCCGCCGTCACCACGATGCGGCGTGCGGGGACCTGAACGCCGAAGCGGCTCTGGTACCAGCCGCTGATGCGTTCGCGCAGGGCGTCGAGGCCCAGGGCGTTGGTGTACTGCGTGGCGCCGCTGTGCACGGCGCGGGCGGCGGCCTCTTGCACCAGGGGCGGCGCGGTGAAGTCCGGCTCGCCGATGTTCAAGAAGATCATCGGCTCGCGGGTGCCAGCCACCTCGCGCGCCAGGGCCTGTGCGGCCTTGGCGACTTCCATCACGTAGAACGGTTCGATGCGCTCGGCGCGCGTGGAAAACTTCATGGAAACCTCATGGCAAAAGGTCCGTGGTGCCCGTCGGTCCTGGGCAGCGGCCATGCTCAGCCGCAAAAAGAAAGAGCGCCGGCGCGGAGTCTGCGGGCAGCTGCGGCGCAGGGGCCGGCGGCAGGGCGCGGTGCAAGCCGTGCGCTCAGGCCGTGGGCTTTTTGTCGGGCTCGTCGCCTTGGTGGGCTTCGTGGGCTTCGTCGCCTTCGTCGTCCTTGGCGGTGCTGCTGCCATTGCCCGAAGCCTTGTCAGCCGCCACTTCGACAGCGCGCAGCTTGGGCGCCAGGCCGTTGAGCACGGCGTTCACGTACTTGTGGCCGTCGGTGCCGCCAAACTCCTTGGCCAGCTCGATGCATTCATTGAGCACCACGCGCCAGGGCACGTCCAGGCAGTGCTGGAACTCGTACACCCCGATCCACATCACGGCGTGCTCGATGGGCGATATCTCGGCCATCTTGCGGTCCAGCAGCGGGGTGATCAGTGCGTCCATCTCGGCCGCGTTGGCGATGGAGCCGTGCAGCAGCGCGTCGTAATGCACCGAGTCGGCCTTGTGAAAGCCCGCCAGGTCGCGCGTGAACGCGTCGATGGCATGGGCGTCGTTGCCGCCCACCAAGTGCTGGTACAGCGCCTGCAGCGCGAATTCGCGCGCGCGGCTGCGGTTGGACTTGGAGGCGGCCTTGCGCGCACCCGTGGTCTTGAGGCCGGTGCGCACCTGCTTGGGTGGGCGGTTGCCGGAGGGGGTGTTGCTTTCGCTCATGACAGGTCGTCCAGCAGGTTGGCCATCTCCACCGCGACACGGGCAGCGTCCACGCCCTTGTCGGTCTGGCGGGCGATGGCTTGTTCCATGTTCTCGGTGGTGATGATGGCGTTGGCAATCGGGATTTGATAGTCGAGCGTCAGGCGCGTGACGCCTGCGCCGGACTCGTTGGCCACCAGCTCGAAGTGGTAGGTCTCGCCGCGGATGATGCAGCCCAGCGCGATCAGCGCGTCGTATTCGTCGGCCTCGGCCATGGCCTGCAGGGCCACGGGCACTTCGAGCGCGCCGGGCACGAGCACGTGCTTGATGTTCTTTTCCTGCACGCCCAGGGCCAGCAGCTCCGCGCGGCACGCGGCGGCCAGGCTGTTGGTGATGCTCTCGTTGAAGCGGGCCTGCACGATGCCGATGTGCAGCTTCTTGCCGTCAAGCCTGTCCGCCGTTCCTTTTTCTGCGCCAAACATAGTGATCCTGTACTTTTACTCTTTGGGGATGAAACCGGTGATCTCGAGGCCGTAGCCCGCCATGCTGGGCATGCGGCGCGGCTGGCCCATCAGGGCCATGCGGTGCACGCCGCACTCGCGCAGAATTTGTGCGCCCACGCCGTAGGTGCGCAGGTCCATGCGGCCGCGCTCGGGGGCTTGCGCCGCGCGGGCCGTGCCTTCGAACTGGGCGAGCAGCTGGTCCGCCGTCTCGCCGCAGTTGAGCAGCACCGCCACGCCCTTGCCCTGCTCGGACAGGTACTGCAGGCTGGTGTCGAGGCTCCACGAATGCATGGAGCGGTTGACCTCCAGTGCGTCCAGCACCGACAGCGGCTCGTGCACACGCACGGGCACCACGTCGTCGGCGCCCCACTGGCCTTTGACCAAGGCCAGGTGCAACTCTTTGCTGGGCTTGTCGCGGAAGGCGTGTGCGGTGAAGGCGCCAAAGGCCGTCTGCAGCACGCGCGTGCCCACTTTTTCGACCAGAGTTTCGTTGCGGCTGCGGTATTCGATGAGGTCGGCGATGGTGCCGATCTTGAGGCCGTGTTCTGCCGCAAACAGCTGCAGGTCCGGCAGGCGCGCCATGGTGCCGTCGTCCTTCATGATCTCGCAGATCACCGACGCGGGGCTGCAGCCGGCCATCACGGCCAGGTCGCAGCCGGCTTCGGTGTGGCCTGCGCGCATGAGCACGCCGCCTTCGACGGCCTGCAGCGGGAAGATGTGGCCGGGCTGCACCAGGTCGGCGGCCACCGCGTTGGGCGCCACGGCGGCCTGCACGGTGCGGGCCCGGTCGGCGGCGGAGATGCCGGTGGTCACGCCTTCGGCGGCTTCGATCGACACGGTGAACGCCGTGCCCATCTTGGTGCCGTTGCTCGCCACCATGGGCGGCAGGCGCAGGCGCTCGCAGCGCTCGCGGCTCAGGGTCAGGCAGATCAGGCCGCGGCCAAAGCGGGCCATGAAGTTGATGGCCTCGGGGGTCACGTGGTCGGCGGCCAGGACCAGGTCGCCTTCGTTCTCACGGTCTTCTTCATCCACCAGGATGACGATGCGCCCGGCGCGCATCTCGGCCACGATGTCCTCGACGGGCGAGATCGGCACGGGGGTGAAGGGGGATGTCATGGAGGGCTGAGCTTTCGGTGGGCCGCGCGGGGGGCGTGCGCCACACGCTGTCCGGCCACGGCCCGGGAGGGCCGATTCCAAAGAGCGGGCAGCGCGGCGCCGGGCGCGCGGTGCAGGAGCGCTGTGCGCCCCAAAAGCAGCGATTTTAGTGCACTTGGGGCGCGGGCGGCACAGGTGCTGGACTGCCCTTGCGCCCGGCGAGGGCCCCGGCCACCATCACCCAGCCCAGGAGCAGCAGGGACAGCAGCTTGATGCTGCTGGCCACTGACAGTACCGTGGGCCAGCACGGGTGGTGTGCGCTTTGCAGATGCAGCGTGATGCAGTTTTCCACCATGTCCGACACCACCAGAAGGCCCATCACCCAGTGCGCATGCCGATAGAGCCAGCCCAGTGCCCGGCCCGGGGGCACGGCCCGCGCCACCAGCCGCCGCAGGGCCCAGGCTACCGGGTAAGCCAGCCACAGGGCGTAGCTGGCGAGCAAAGCCCAGTCCCAGGCGATGGCGCGGCGCACGGCATCGGTGTCGCTGCACGTCATGCCCCATTTGGCATGCCAGTGGGCAGACGCCTGAAAGCCCGACGGCAGGCCCTGCACCCACCCCGGCGCGGCGCTCAGGTCGCAGGCGGCCCGGCCCGCCAGGGCGGTGATGACGAACAGCACCGCCGTGGCGATGGCCAGCGCAATGCCCACCCAGCGCCAGGGCTTTGTGCGCGGCACGGTCTCTGCGGGCACGGCGCCGTCCACCGGGCGGGCGGTGGGGTCGACGAAGTCGCTGGCCTCGCGTTCGCGTGCGCTCAGGCCCGTCCAGACCCAGTAGGGGCAGTCGTAGGCCTGGTCGTGCATGGCGGTGAGCGGGTTGCCGGGCTGCAGGCGGCTTGTGTCCACGCGCAGGCCGTGGGCCAGGGCCTCGTCCACCATCCAGGCGAGCGTGAGGTTGGACAGCCCGTCGCGCGCGTACGAGCCGCCCACGTCGCTGTGCACGCCGCGGAACCAGCGCTGGTCGTAGCTGCGCCAGGGTTGTTCCTCGGCGGTGAAATCGGGATCGTCGTAGCGGCGGGGCGCGTATTTGCTGCGCGATTCGAACAGCGACATGGCATGGCGCACGTGGGCGAAGCGTTTGTCCGCGAACCCTCTGGAATTGCTGATCTTGATGCTGCCCACCCCGCCCAGGCCGATGGCCTCCACCGTGTCCCACACCCCCACGAAGTGCACCAGCGGCGTCCGGCCCAGCGAGAAGTTATCGATCACGTCCTGCGCAAAATCCTTGCGGCTCTTGGTGCCAGTCTGGTTCTTGTGGTCGATGGGCGCAAAGTAGGTGCGCACCAGGGTGTCGATGAGCGGCAGGCCCTCGGTGTGGATCAGGCCGTACATGTTGATCATCCCGCTGACCGCCCGTGCCGTGAACGCGCCGCGCGAGAAACCGAACAGGTAGATGCGGTCGCCATGCTTGTAGGTGTTGACCAAAAACCGGTAGGCCTCGGCGATGTTGGGAAACACGCCGTTGCCCAGTGCCAGCCCCGCCAGTTGCCGCAGGCGGTTCTTGGTGCTGGACACGATGCCGTCCGCCGGAAACTCGTTGGCCGTGCCCACACCTGGGTCGTAGTAGACCAGCTGGGTGGGCGCGGTACCTGCGGGGTCCTCGCCCTTGCCCAGCATGCGCAGCAGCTTGACCACATTGGTGTCTTGCTGGTTGCCCAGGATGTTGCCGGTGCCGTCGAACAGCAGCACGAGGTTGCGGCCGGGCTTTTCGGCCCATTGCGCGTCTGCGGCGATGCACTGGGCCAGGATGTCCTGGCGCGTGGGGGTGCGGTCGGCGGTGGCGTCTGGTGGGGTGGCGGCAGGGGCTGCCGGCGGGTATGGGGTGCTCATGGTGTCCTCCCTCTCTGCAATGGTTGTGCAGAAGATTCTGGGTGAGGACCGCCGGGCGCAGTAAGCGCGAAAGTGCCATTCGGGCACCGGGTCGGCGTGGGGTCAGGCCCCGCCAGCCGGTATCAGATGCCTGGCGCTTCCAGGCGCACGTCGCTCATCGGGTAGGCCACGCAGGGCAGCACACAGCCCTCGGCTTTTTCTTCGGCCGTGAGGCCCGGCCATTCGATGGCATAACGCACTTCGCCCTCGGCCAGCATGCCGATGCAGGTTCGGCAGGTGCCGTTGCGGCAGGAACTGGGCCAGTCGATGCCGCCTTGCTCCATAGACAACAGTAGGGGCTGCTCGGGCCAGGCGTCGCATTGCAAACCGTCGGGGTCGATCTTGGCGATGAAGAACGGGGCGGCAGGAGTGGTCATGGGATGGCGCGGTCAGTCAGTGATTCAGTCAATTCGTCAGTGCAGCTGGCGGGTCGGGCAGGCAGGCCGCAGGCGGTCAGGGCGCCGTGGTGGCACGGGCCCACACCAGCAACAGGTTGTTGGCGGGCAGGGCATGGCGCTGCTGCAATGCCAGCCCGGCTTTGCCAGCGGTGGCTGCCACATCCACCAGGCGCCGAATGCCCCAGGCGCTGTCCTGCGAGCGCAGGCTGGCGTCAAACGCGAGGTTGCCCGCAGCGGTCGGCACATCGTCTTCCAGGTAGGGCCCATAGGTCACGAGCAGCCCGCCCGCTGCCAGGTGGCGCGCCGCGCCCTGCATCAGCCCGGCGCTGCACGCCCACGGGGCGATGTGAAGCATGTTGGCGCAGTAGATCAGGTCGAACTCGGCGCCAAAGGCATCGCCCTCGGCCGGCCAGCGCGGCTGCAGCACATCTAGCCGCAGCGGCGCCCGTACGTTGGTGGCGCCTGCCTGGGCGGCCCAGCCGGTGATGGAGTCGAAGTGGGTGCCTTGCAGGTCGGTCGGCTGCCAGGTCCAGCCGGGCAGGGCGGCTGCAAAGTGCGCCGCATGCTGGCCTGTGCCGCTGGCAATCTCCAGCGCCCAGCCCTCGGGGCCGAGCAGCTTGCGCAGGCAGTCCAGGATGGGCGCGCGGTTGCGTTCGGCGGCGGGGCTGTTCTGAAGGGCTGATGGGGGCATTTTTGGGTGCTGTCGCTTGTGGGGCGTGCGCAAGGCGCTATCAATAAAGGAGTGGAGCGGTAGGCGGGCGACTGCAGCCTGTTTGCCAATGGCGGCATGCGCTGTTGCCTTGTTTTTAAGCAAGGCAAGGATAGTCCTTGCAAATCAATGACTTATGTCTGTCATACAAGCGTTGTGCAGACTTATCCACATGATTGTCCAGTGCTGGGAGGGATAACCGGGGCTTTTTGTACCCGCCGCACTCGGTCGCTTTGGTGGTCCCGCGGGCTGCGGATGATTGCCTTCTTTTTAATCAACGCAGGGATAGTCTTTTAAAATCAATGGCTTAGGTTCGCCATACAAAGCTTGTTCAGAGTTATGCACAGGATTGTCCAGTGCTGGCAGGGATAACCGAGGGACGCTTTGCTTTGGGTGCCTAAAAATTGTGCAGCGCAGTGTGTTCCGTTATAAATCAAGCACTTGAGCTTGTCATACAAGGCTTGTCCACACTTATCCACACGATTGTCCAGTGCCTGCAGGGATAACCCGGAGGGCCAGTGTTCAGGCCTCGACCTTCACACCTTTCCAGAACGCCACGCGCCCGCGGATCTCGTCGGCTTCGGGCTTGGGGTCGGCGTAGAACCACGCGGCGTCGGTGTTCATCTCGCCGTCGACCAGCAGCGACAGGTAGCTGGCCTGGCCCTTCCAGTGGCAGGTGGTCTTGTGGTTGCTGAAGGTGAAAAACTCGCGCTTGAGCGCGGCTTCCGGAAAGTAGTGGTTGCCTTCGACCACCACGGTGTCGTCGCTTTCGGCGATGGTGACGCCGTTCCAGGTTGCTTTCATTGGGTTTCCTTGGGTCAAATACGCCCGCAGCGCTCGGCTGGCAAGCGGTAGCAGCTATGAAAAGAAGAGCATTGCGCCATGCTGCGGTTTGGTGCTGAATGCGGTGTGTGCGGGGGAGTGCCGGCGCCGCTGGGTTGTCGGCCCGGCGCGGGCACCGGCACGATACCTGATTGGGGCAGACTGTTGTGCGTGTTTTTGTGAGGGGCGGCGCTGCGGCGTCCCAGTCGCGTGCGCAACCATCGCCCATCCGCATCTGACTTACAGTCCCACGCGCAGCGCCTGTCGCCCCATCCGGGGCACGGGCCTTCTTTCCTTGCCTTTCCTTTCTTCATCATCCAGACACCACAGGAGACCCATTCCATGGCTATCGACTTCAACGGCCGCGTGGCCATCGTCACGGGCGCAGGCGGCGGCCTGGGCCGCCAGCATGCCCTGGCCCTGGCAGCGCGCGGCGCCAAGGTGCTGGTGAACGACCTGGGCGGTGCGGTGGACGGCAGCGGTGCCACCGTGTCGGCCGCGCAGGCCGTGGTGGACGAGATCCGCGCAGCGGGCGGCGAGGCGCTGGCCAATGGTGCGTCCGTCACCGACTTTGCCGCGGTCGAAGCCATGGTGCAGCAAGCCATCGACGCCTGGGGCCGGGTGGACATCCTGGTCAACAACGCCGGCATCCTGCGCGACAAGTCGTTTTCCAAGATGGACATGGCCGACTTCCGCCTGGTGGTGGATGTGCACCTGATGGGCGCCGCCCACTGCTGCAAGGCCGTGTGGCCGCACATGGTGGCGCAGCAATACGGCCGCATCGTCATGACCACATCGTCCACCGGCCTGTACGGCAACTTCGGCCAGGCCAACTACGGCGCGGCCAAGCTGGCCCAGGTGGGGCTGATGCAGACCCTGGCCATCGAAGGCGCCAAGTACAACATCCACGTCAACGCCCTGGCCCCCACGGCCGCCACGCGCATGACCGAAGGGCTGATGCCTCAAGAGGTGCTGGACGCCCTCAAGCCCGAAGCCGTGGTGCCCGCCATGCTGGTGCTGGCCCACGACAGCGCGCCCACCCGCACCATCCTGTGCGCCGGCGCGGGCACGTTCGAGGCGGCCCACATCACCCTGACCCAGGGCATCCATGTCGGCATCGGCGCCGACGTTCCCGAGCAACTGGCGGCCCGCCTGGCCGAGGTGACGGAGCGCGCCGGCGAGCAGGTACCACAAAGCGGTGCGGCGCAGGGAACCAACGAAGTAGGAAAGGCCTTGGCCGCAAGGGCTTGAGGTTTGTCCGGGCACGCCAGCCTGCTCCGTGCTAAGTTCCGGGCCGACAGAAGTTGGATCGGTATAAACATATGAGCAAATTGCACGAGAGACTGGCCGCCTACCCCGCGGACGCCCTGGGAGGGATTCGCCGCGGCATCGAGAAGGAAGGGTTGCGCGCGCTGCCAGCGGGGGGCCTGGCCCTCACGCCGCACCCGGTGGCCCTGGGCTCGGCCCTGACGCACCCGCTTGTCACCACCGACTACAGCGAGTCGCAGCTGGAGCTCATCACCGGCGCCCGCAAGGGCGTGGACGAGTGTCTGAACGAGCTGACCGAGGTGCACCAGTTCGTGCACCACACCTTGAAGGACAGCGGCGGCGAGCTGCTGTGGGCGTCCAGCATGCCCTGCGGGCTGCCCACCGACGAGACGATCCCCATCGGCCGCTATGGCAGCTCCAACGTGGGCCGGGCCAAGAGCATCTACCGCATGGGCCTGGGGCACCGGTACGGCCGGCGCATGCAGACCATCTCGGGCATCCACTACAACTGGTCGTTGCCGGGGGTGGACAGCGAGCAGTATTTTTCGCTCATCCGCAACTTCCGCCGCCACGCGTTCGTGCTGCTGTATTTGTTTGGCGCATCGCCCGCGCTGTGCCCCTGTTTTGTGGCGGGGCGCGAACACGGCCTGCAGCAACTGCCCGGCGGCAAGGCGCTGTACCTGCCGCACGCCACGTCGCTGCGCATGGGTCGCCTGGGCTACCAGAGCGACGCCCAGGCCACGCTGGCCGTGAGCTACAACGGCCTCAAGGGCTACGCCAACTCGCTGCACGAGGCGCTGACCAAGCCTTACCCTGCCTACGAAAGCCTGGGCGTGCGCAACCCCGGTGGTGACTACAACCAGCTGGGCACCAGCCTGCTGCAGATAGAAAACGAGTTCTACGGCACCATCCGCCCCAAGCGCACCGTGCGCACCGGCGAACGCCCGCTGCATGCCCTGCGCGAGCGCGGTGTCGAATATGTCGAAGTGCGGCTGATGGACCTGGACCCGTTCGTGCCCGTGGGCATCACGGCGCCCACCATGCGCCTGCTGGACGTGTTTTTGCTGCACTGCCTGCTGTCCGACAGCCCGCCCGACACGCCGGCCGAAATCGCCGAGCTCAAGCACAACCAGCACCTCACCGCGGAGCGTGGCCGCGAGCCGGGCCTGCAACTGGCGCGCAACGGCCAGAGCGTGGCCTTGGCCGACTGGGGTGCCGAGGTGCTGGGCGAATGCGCGCCGTTGGCCGCAGCCCTGGATGCCACCCACGGCACCAGCGACTACAGCGCGGCGCTGCAGGATGCCCTGGCCTTGATGGCGGTCCCCGGCAACACGTCGTCGGCCCGCGTGCTCGACGCGATGCGCTCTGTGCACCACGACAGCTTTGAGAGCTTTGCCCTGGCGCAATCCGCCGCCGCCCGCGACGCACTGCTCAGCCTGCCCTGGACGGCCGAGCAGCAGGCGCGCTACCTGGCCATGGCCGACGAATCGGTGGCCGCGCAAAAGGCGATCGAAGCCGGCGACACGCTGCCGTTCGAAGCCTGGCGCGAGCAGTACATGGCGGTCAAGGAACTGGGCTGAGCGCCTGCGTAGCCGCTGCGCCCGCCTGCATCACCGCGCTCCTTTAGAGGCGGTATCACCGCAGTTTGCTACCTATTTGATAGCATCTAGCGCCCGTCTATCAAGCGGTAGGGGCTGAAAACACTCCCATCAGCCCTGTAGCTGCAGCAGCGCCTCTTGCCGCCAGTACTCGGCGGCGTCCGCAAAACCCTCCCACACACACCCGTTGCAGCCCCGGCCGCAGCAGGTCGTGGGCTCCGGCGGCGGGTTGCGCAGGGTGATGCCGGCAGACCGGGCATGCGCCTGCAGCGCCGCGAACATGGCCTGGGCGGAGGGGCCGTCCACCGCACGGGCGGGCAGGGCGGCTGGTATGGCACCGGCCGGTGTCACGGGCGGCGGCTGGCCTTGGCCCGGCGCATGCCGTACTGCGCGATGAAAGCCAGCCCCAGCACCAGGGCGAACCAGCCCACCAGCGACGCCTGGGACATCAGATCGCGCACGCTGCTGGCGCGGGCCACATAGGGCGCCAGCAAAATCACCAGGCCGATCAGGGCGCAGGTCACTCCCTTGAACAGCACTTCCTTGTCGGCCTTGCTGGTGGGGGCTTTGCGGGGGGCGGGTGTGGGGGCGGGCATGGTGGTCAAAAGCGCGGCGGCCAGAAGCAGGAAAGACCGCGATTATCCTTGGCGCCTGGCGCCCGCCGCTTGGGGCAGGGCGCAGACCGCACCGCGCGGCCCGACAATTGCGCAGTCGCAGCCCTGGGCAACCGCCCCCGCTGCACTGCAAGACAACCCCAGAGAAGAAAGAAACCCGCATGGCCATCCAGTGGTTCCCCGGTCACATGCACCTGACCAAGAAAGCCATCACCGAACGCATCAAGGACATCGATGTGGTGATCGAGGTGCTGGACGCGCGCCTGCCGGGCTCCAGCAGCAACCCGCTGCTGGCCGAGCTCACCGGGCACAAGCCCACCGTGAAGATCCTGAACAAGCAGGACGTGGCCGACCCCGCGCGCACCCCGCTGTGGGTGGACTGGTACAACGCCCAGAGCGAAACCCGCGCCGTGCCGCTGGACGCATCCGACGCGGCACCCGCGCGCAAGCTCATCGACGCCTGCCACCAGCTGTCGCCCAACCGGGGCGGCATGGCCAAGCCCATGCGGGTGCTAATCTGCGGCGTGCCCAACGTGGGCAAGTCCACGCTCATCAACACGCTGTCGAACAAGCGCCAGGCCAAGACGGGCGACGAGGCCGGCATCACCAAGATCGAGCAGCGCATCACCCTGGCCGACGACTTCTATCTGTGGGACACCCCCGGCATGCTGTGGCCGCGCATCATCGTGCCCGAGAGCGGCTACAACCTGGCCGCCAGCGGCGCCGTAGGCCGCAACGCTTATGACGAAGAACTGGTGGCGCTGGAGCTGCTGCGCCGCCTGCAGACGAATTACGCCCCGCTGCTGGAGGCGCGCTACAAGCTGGGCCTGCCTGCCGGCACCATGGCCACGATGCAGGACGATGAGCTGCTCGAAGCCATCGGCCGAAAGCGCGGCGCCATGCTGGGTGGCGGGCGCGTGAACTTGCAAAAGACCGCCGAGATCGTGATGACCGATTTCCGCACCGCCATCCTGGGCCGCATCACGCTGGAGACCCCCGCAGAGTTCGAGGTGTGGCGCGATGCAGGCCTGGCCGAAGACGCCAAGCGGCAGGCCAAGAAGGACGCGCGCGCCAAGTCCAAGGGCAAAGGATCGGGCGTGCGGGAGCCGTCGTCCGGGGATGCGCCGTAGCAACACGGGGCCCTGCCGCACGCCACCGACATAGGGAAAACCTTCTGGCGCGCAACATTGTGATATGACATCGTACATCTAGTTACCCGCGGCAGGAATGCCCGGATTGCCGACGCAATCCAGGTCCGCCCGGCGGGTGCGGTGCGGGACATTGCCTTGGGGCACGTCCGCGCCGGGGTTGGCAGCAACGACTGGAGACTTTGTCCATGCAATATGTGAGTGCGGCGGCGTGCGCGGTGGCCGCTTTTTTTGTGTCCTTTTCCATGCCCGCCCTGGCGCAGGACGCCTGGCCCACCAAGCCGCTGCGTCTGATCATTCCCTTTCCCGCGGGCGGCAGCAGCGACCAGTTGGGCCGGCTGATGGCCAAGGAGCTGAGCCAGAAACTGGGCCAGCCGGTGCAGGTGGAAAACACCGACGCCAAAGGCACCAAGGCCGCCGCTGGCGCCGCGCCGGACGGCTACACGCTGGTGCTGTCCGGCGTGGGTACCAACGCCATCAGCCACGCCCTGAACCCCCAGCTCGACTACGACTCCCTCAAGGACTTCGTGCACATCTCCCAGCTGTCGGAGGGCCCCAACGTGCTGGTGGTGGGGGCTGCCTCGCCGCTCAAGTCGTTGCAAGAGCTGATCGCCGTCGGCAAGGCCCAGCCGGGCAAGCTCACCTATGCGCAGGTGCACGCGTCTTCGGGGCACCTGTCGATGGAGCTGCTCAAGCAGACCATCAGCACCTGCGTGAACGGGGCTTCCGGCGCGCGCAACTGCACCACGCTGAGCCTGACCGGCGTGCCATTCACCGGCGCCAAACCCGCCCTGGATGCGGTGATGAACAACCAGGCGGGCATGATGTTCACCAACCTCGACGCGGTGGCCCCCCATGTGCGCAGCGGCAAGCTGCGCGCCCTGGCCGTCACCAGCCTGTTCAGAAACCCGCAGCTGCCGGACGTGCCCAGCATTTCCGAGGCAGGCTACCCCGGCTTCAAGGCGGTGTCGTGGGTCGGCATCTCAGCCCCCGCCGGCACGCCCCCCGCCGTGGTGGCCCGGCTCGAAAAAGAGATGGAAAGCGCGTTCAAGGCGTCGGACACCCGCAAGCAGCTGGAGGCGCAGGGCCTGGTGGTGGTGGCCTCGCGGTCTGCGGACTACACCGACTTCATCCGCAAGGAAATCGAGCGCTGGCGCCGGGTGGTCAAGGTCGCGGGCGTTCAGACGCCCCCGTAGCGGTTTGGCAGCCGCAGTGCAGGTCAGGCTGAAAGGCGCAGACGAGCATACGGAGCGCACAGAGCACAGACAGGGGGGTGAGGAGTACCTCTCAGATCTGACGGTAATTGCTGACTCCATGGGGCCCATGGATAGCGTTACCATGCCGCAAAGGTTGTCACTTCATTGACCATGCCCTCTGCCGCCTCCTCGCACCCCCGACCCCACGATGACGCTACGAGCCAGCAGCTCGTTCGGGCTGGCTCG
>Ga0209023_10001715_pt1 | contig 28772 bp, 24 predicted proteins | sample LakOneMetagenome_FD_187468 | JGI IMG/M metagenome (GOLD analysis project Ga0209023, IMG submission 187468) | Freshwater and sediment microbial communities from Lake Erie, Canada (SPAdes) (version 2) | ecosystem: Environmental > Aquatic > Freshwater > Lentic | place: Lake Erie, Canada...
GAGCCCGTGCTCGAGAACCTCTCGATCGTGCTGCCGGACGCGGGCTACCTCGCCGGCGTACGCGAGCTGTGCGACCGCCACGGCGTCGTCCTCCTCTTCGACGAGGTCAAGACGGGCCTCACCGCCGGCTATGCCGGTGCCGCGCAGCGCCTCGGCGTCCAGCCCGACCTGATCACGCTCGCCAAGAGCATCGGTGGCGGCCTGCCGCTGGCGGCGTTCGGCGGCAAGCGCGAGGTCATGGAGGTCGTCGTCGACGGGCGGATGGCCCACTTCGGCACCTACAACGGCAACCCGCTCGTCATGGCCGCCGCCATGGCGGTCGACGAGATCTGCACACCGGCCGAGCTCGACCGGGTCGAGGCGATCAACAACCGGGCGCTCGACCGGCTCGACGCCGTCATCGCCGAGTACGAGCTGCCCGCCCACACCGTCTCGTTCGGCGTGAAGGGCTGCGTGACCTGGTCGCGTCGGCCGGTGCGCAACTACCGCGACTACAAGGCCACCGACTTCACCATGGCCGAGCTCTCCTGGCTGTGGGGCGTCAACCGCAACATCCTCACCCCGCCCGGCCTCGACGAGCAGTGGCTTGTCTCCCTCGCCCACACCGACGAGGACATGGGCCTGCTGGTCGACGACTTCACCGCCCTCGCCAAGGCCATCCGCGGCTGAGGTTCTCAGCGGTCGCGCGCCGGACCGCCGTACCCACGCAACGTCATAGGACCTGGTTGCCCCGGCGACCAGGTTCTATGACGTCGTACGAGGACGTCATCGGAGCTGGCTGCCCTGGCGACCAGTTCCTATGACGTCCGCCGGGGAGCGGGGCTTCGCGGAGTACGACGAAGGGGGGAGGGCTCAGGTGGCCATCGCGTCGGCGCGCCGGATGACGTCGGCGCAGAACGACTCCAGCTCGGCGGGGTCGTCGATGTACTGCGACGGCTTGAGTCCGAACGTCGTGAAGCCGCCCTCGAGCTGAGGCGGGATCGCCGCCATCGCCTGACCGAGGTCGGCGCAGGACTCGTCGTCGGGGAAGACGGCACGGGTGCCGCCGATCCACTCCAGCTCGGTCGCGTCCCGGCCGGCGGCGGTCATCGCGGCGGTGAGCGCGAGCACGTCGTCCTCCGACGGCGCCCCGAGCGGGTGCCAGCCGTGGCCGTAGGAGACCAGCCGGCGCAGCAGTGCGCCGTGCAGCTTCTGCCCACCGAACCACAGCCGCGGCCCGTCGGGGTGGAAGGCCCGCGGCTCGATGCTGATGTCGTGGAAGGAGAAGAACTCCCCGTCGAAGCTGATCGGCCCCGGCCCCCACGCAAGGCGCAGGATCTCCAGCTGCTCGTCGAGGATCTTGCCGCGCTGACGGAACGGCACCCCGAGGGCGGCGTACTCGTCCTGGCTCCAGCTCACCGTCGGCTGGACGACCAGCCGTCCACCGCTGAGCAGATCCAGCGTCCCGAGCTCGCGGGCTAGTAGCAGCGGGTGGCGCAGCGGCGCCAGGATCGCCGACGCGATCAGCCGCACGCGGGTGGTCACCGACGAGATCGCCGACAGCAGCAACAGCGAGTTGGGCCACGGCGTCTCGGGGTCCTGGTTGCCGGGCATGGCATACATCCGCGGGTTGCTCATCCGGCCCAGGGCGCTCGCGTCCGGGCCGAGCACGATGTGCTCGCTCACCATCACCCCGTCGAACCCGGCGTCCTCCGCGACCCGCGCCCACCGCACCAGCTCGGGGAGGTCACGACCGGACGTCAACGTCTCGTTCTCACTGAGGATCAGCACCATGCGGGGGCGGGGCATCACACACTCCTCTGCTGTCGCGCAGGCTGTTACGGCGGCGAGGACGAACGTACGCCATCGCGCGCGTCGCCCACTCGCGAGCGCCCTCGCTAGGTTGGCCGGGTGGACCCACGATCGTTGAGCCACCGCTGGCTGCCCGGAGCAGTCGCCTGGTTCGACCGCGTCAACGCGGCTCACCCGTGGAGCCACAACGACCACTTCCACGGGTGGATCGTGCGCAGTCTGCCCGAGCGGCGGCGGCGCGCACTCGACGTCGGCTGCGGGCGGGGCGACCTGCTCGCCAGGCTCGCGCCGCACTTCGCGGCCGTCGACGGCAGTGACCGCGATGCCGAGATGCGGGCCGTGTCGACCACGCGGGTCGCACCCTGGCCCCACGTCAGCATCACGGGCGACCAGCTCGCCGACCTGGCCGGGCCCTATGACCTGGTCACCATGGTCGCCGTCCTCCACCACCTCGACGCCCGGGAGGCCCTGACCGAGGTACGCCGGCTGCTCGCCCCCGGCGGTCGCTTCCTGGTGGTCGGGCTCGCCCGTCCCCAGACCCGTGTCGACTGGGCGTGGGACGTGTGGTGTCTCGTGACCAACCCGGTCATCGGGCTCATCAAACACCCGCGCCGCGCGACCACGACCGCCGACGGACCGGGCTTCCCGGTCGTCGATCCCCAGCAGACCTACGGGGAGCTGCGCGGCGTGTTCGCCGACGTCCTCCCGGGGTCGCGGCTTCGCCGCCGCCTCGGGTTTCGTTACACGGCCGCCTGGACCCAGCCGGGTCACGGACTAGCCTGACGTCGTGGTGCCGACCGATCCGCTGTCCCGCCGCGCCGCCCTCGGGCTGGCCGCGGCCGGAGCGGTCGCCGCCGCGGCCAACGCCGCCCCTGCCCCAGCCCACGGGGCTGGCGAGCGCGTCGTGGTCGTCGGCGCCGGGATCGCCGGGCTCGCCGCCGCCACCAAGCTCCAGCGCGCCGGGTTCGACGTGACGGTCCTCGAGGCCAGGCCGCGCATCGGCGGGCGCATCCACACCTGGCGGGGCTGGCCGAACCCGGTCGACCTCGGCGCGTCCTGGATCCACGGCTGGCGGGCCGGCAACCCGGTCACCCCGGTCGCCCGGCGGGCCGGTGCGCGGCTGGTCGCGTCGTCGTACTCCTCCGGACGCGTCCACATCGACCCTGCGCTTCGCGACGCCGGGCTCGACCGTCCGCACTGGGGACGCTGGGGGGCCGTCGTCGAACGCGCCGAGCGGGCGGCCCGGAGGCGACCCAGGGACGAGTCCCTCGAGGCGGCGATCGCCCGTGGGCTGCGCGGCGCCGACCTCACCAAGGTGGAGCGCGCGGACCTCGCCTTCGTCCTCAACGGGACCTACACCACCGAGTGGGGCGAGGACCCCGGTCGGCTCTCGGCGCGCACCGTGGACGACGGGCTCGAGTTCGGCCCGACGGGACGCGACGCGTTCTTCCCCGACGGCTACGACGCGGTCACCGACTGGCTCGCGCGCGGCCTCACGGTGCAGACGTCGACCGCCGTGCGGCGCATCGCGCTCACCCCGGGCGGCGTCGAGGTGCACACCGACGCCGGCCGCCTGCGTGCCGCCGCCGCCGTGGTCACCGTGCCGCTCGGCGTGCTTCGCCGTGAGGCGATCGCGTTCACCCCCGGGCTCCCCGACCGACACCTCGCCGCGATTGACCGGCTCCGCATGGGCGTGCTCAGCAAGACGTTCCTGCGCTTCGACGCCCCGTTCTGGCCGGTGGAGGTCGACTGGCAGGAGTACGTCGGCCCGCGCCACGGCGCGTGGGCGGAGTGGTTCAGCATCGCCAAGGCCGGGCCTCCGGTGCTGCTCGCCTTCCATGGTGGCGACCGGGCCCGCGATCTCGAGCGCGCCGACCCGAGGGGGGTTCAGGCCGACGCGATGCGCGTGCTGCGCACGATGTTCGGGAGCGGGATCCCCGACCCGGTGGCCGTGCGGACGACCGACTGGTCACTCGACCGGTGGTCGCACGGGTCCTACTCCGTCAACGCCGTCGGCTCGACCCGGGCCGACCGGGTCGCCTTGGGCCGCCCGGTGTCGGGGCGGATCTTCTTCGCCGGCGAGGCCACCGAGCCCGACTACTCCTCGACCGTCCACGGGGCGCTGATGTCGGGACGCCGCGCGGCCCGGGAGGTCATCGCCCGGCTCGGGGTCTGACCGTCGCGATCCCGGCGGGCGTCAGGCAGCGACGAGGTCGGCGTCCGCGGGCTGCCGGCGCTCACGACGCCACGCGGCCAGTGCCACTCGCGAGGTCACGCCGATGAGCGCGGCCATCGACACGACGTCCAGCCACCACGGAAGACCGCCGAGAGCATCGACGACCACGACCCCGTTGACCAGGACCACGAGCCCACCGACCAGGGTTCCCATCGGGGCATGAGGGAGCCGGCCCGCGAGCCGCGCGGCGATCGGGGCGACGAGCACACCACCGATGACGAGCCCGAGCACGGGGATCCAGGGGATGTCCTGGTGGGCGGCGCCGGTGATGAAGCCCGAGGACACCGACACCGCCACGACGAACTCGGCGGCGTTGACGGTGCCCACCACCTTGCGGGGCTCGTGGCGGGTGACGGTCATCAGGCTCGGCGTGACGACCGGCCCCCAGCCGCCGCCACCCGTGGCGTCGACGAACCCGCCGAGGACGCCGATCGGGGACAGCCACCGGGCGGTGTTGCCGTTCTTGGGGGTGGGGATCAGGCGTACGCCGAGGCCGAAGCGGGCGAAGATCAGCAGCCCGAAGAAGATCAGCAGCCCCGACATCCAGGCCTTGGCCGACGCGAGACTGATGGTGGTCAGCACGACGGCGCCGAGGAAGCCACCGATCGCACCCGGGATCGCGACCCGGGCCAGGATCGCCTTGTCGACGTTGCCGGCCCGCCAGTGGGAGAGGCCGCTGATCAGCGTGGTCGGGAGCTTGGCCGCGTGCGTCGCGGCACTGGCCGTGACCGGTGCAACGCCGAGATAGAGCAGCACGGTCGCCGAGGTGACGCCGAAGCCCATCCCCAGCGTGCCGTCGACGAACTGGGCGAGTCCGCCCGCGAGCGCGAAGGCTGCGATGAGCCACATGGTCGATCACTCCCTTTCTACAGTCAGAAAGTGAATATTAGTGACTTACTGGACTTAAAGCAAGGCATGCCTAACTCGGCGGTCCCACCGCGGGACCTAGGCGCCCTGACGCATCGGCCGCTCGCCAGCGCGCACGGGGACGCTGATGACGTTGCCGGCGATGGGCGCGGGGCAGGTGGCGAAGTCGGTGAACGCGAACCACATGTTCAGCGACCGGTTGAAGTCGAGGGTGGCCTGCGCCGACCCCTCGGCGGGCGGGTCGAAGTGGAGCTGGCGCCACAGCTCGGTCTCGTCGCCGTTGGTGGGGTCGTGGAACTCGACGCCCCAGCCGTACTTCCCCTTGGTCACTGCGAGCCGCTGCGCCTCCCCGCCGAGGGTGAAGGTGACCTCGCCGATGGGGTGCATCACCTGGTTGAGGTCGGGTCGGATCGACGCCACCTCGACCGCGCGCTCCTCGTCGTACGGCGTGAAGGTCGCGGCCACCCGCCAGGCCGGGTCGTAGGGGAACGTCGGCACGTGCGTGAACGCCTCGCGATCGGCGGACGACCTGGCCCGGACCCGGACCGCGAGGCGGCCGCCCCGACGGAGCAGCTCGACCCGGGTGTCGCCGTGGTCGACCCAGGGGACGCGGCCGTACTCGGCGACGTCGAGGACCACCTCGCCGTCGACCGGCTCACCGCTGTGGGTGAGCCCGTCATCCAGGGTGGCGCTGACGTGGCCGACGCCCTGGTCGGCGTCGCGCCACCAGCGGCCGGGCAGCCCTGGCAGTGCGGTCGGCGTCTCGTCGAGCCAGTGGTAGCCGCTGAGGGTCAGCCAGCCGTAGGGCTCGACCAGCTCCGCCTCGCGCTCGGCACGGAAGGCCACGTAGTCCTCGGGGTCCGCCATGTCGCACACCCTAGAGGCCGAGCCAGGCGTGGGCCGCGACGAGCTCCCCGCCCGAGTCTCGGTGCGGGTCACCCTGCCCCACACGTCAGGCGTCGGGGTCCTCGATCTCGACCTTGGCCAGGGCGGCGCGCAACTCGGCGTCGAACTGCTCGCGGCTGACCTTCGCCTCCTCCTCCTCCTCGAGGAGGAGCAGCGCGGCCGGGCCGTCCGGCGGCTCGGGCGGCGGCTTCGGCGCGGGCTCGGGCGGGACATAGGGGATGACGCGGGGCTCGGGTGCCTGGCCTGTGTCGGCCGGCTCGGCCGGCGCGGGTGCGCTGCCACCGAGGGCGGCCGGCGACACCCCCTCCTGGCGGGTGACCCGGCGCAGCCAGCCGACCCGGCCGGTGCGGTCGACCTTGGCCGCAGGGAGGGCCGCCTTGGCCGGCCGAGCCGGGGTCACCGGTACGACGGCGGCAGCGGTCTCGGCCCCGATCGTCGGCATCGCGTGGCTCCCCGAGGCCGGGGCGACCCTGAAGGAGCGGACGGCGTAGCCGACCGCGGTGAGGCGATCGGCGTGGGACTTCTTGTCCCACCCGCCGGCCGAGCCGGGCAGGTCGTACTCATGCGGGTCATAGGACGGGAGGCGCACCATGCCGACCAGGCCGCCGCGCGACACGACGACGGTGTGGTTGCGCTCGTCGGAGCCGACGTGGCTGTCGACGTGCCAGCCGTCCCAGAGGTGCTGGACGACCTCGACCGGACTGAGCCCGGGCGCGACCGCGACGTCGAGCGCTCGTCGTACGGTCGGACCGACCCACGGCACGGCCGTCGAGGAGTTGCCGAGCACGGACTGCGCCTCGGGGAAGAAGTGCGGCTTGAGGCCGGCCAGGTCACCGACCGGCTGACCGGAAGGCCAGCCGTTCAGGGCCTGCTCGGCCCAGGTCTCGGTGAGGCGGACCAGGGCGTCCTCGCCGTTCTCCTCCTCGGCGCCGAGCAGCCGGATGTAGCGGCGCCAGACCCGACCCGGGGCGCCGCGTTCGTCGATGACGCGGACCTGCTGGGAGGCGAACTGGCAGACCGGGCACCAGGCGTCCTCCATCTCGGTCAGCAGGGCCTCGGTGGCGGCGATCGTCTCGTCGTCATCGTTGGCGAGGGCGAGGTTGCGCAGCTGCCAGTAGGTGCGGACGGTCTCGTCGGCGTCGAGCTGGTCGACCAGCGTCTCCAGCAGGGCCTCGCCGAGGAGCCGCTTGACGTGGGTGCGCTGGTAGTTGCGCGCATCGCGGCGGATGCGACCCCAGTCCCCGGCCTCGATCCGCTCGCGGAAGTCGACCACCTGCGCGCGGTCACGGAAGACGCGGGACTCCTCCTCGACCAGCACGAGCAGGCCGGCGAAGGTGCCGACGCGCAGCCAGTCCTCGGGGTCCGTACGGCGCCAGCCGCGGTGGCCGACCGCCAACAGCTCGGCCAGCTCGGCGATCGTCTCCGCGACGGGAGTGAAGCGGACCAGGGCGGTCAGCACAGCCAGGCGTTCGCTCTGGGTCGCCGTCTCCCAGGTCACCTTGGTCAGCGGACCGTCCGGCTCGAGCCCGGTGGTGGCCCCCGCGGCGCCGGCGTAGCGGCGCGGGACCAGGGCCTCGACGCCGTTCATCGCCTCGGCGTCGACGTAGTAGGCCGCCCACCAGCCATCGCGGTGTCGGAGCAGCCGCATCTCGCCGGGCCCCACGGGCGTGGTCGCGGCGACGCGCCAGCGCGGCCACACCTCGCCAAGGACGGCATCGAGGTCGTCGAGGGGCTCGGCGCCGGCGACGACCATCAGCCGACCCAGCGCTGCGGCCGTCTCCGCATGCAGCATCCCGGACCTGCTCACACAGGTGATTATCGGGGCAGAAGGGGCAAATGGGGTGGCTGCCACTCTGGACAGGGTGCGTAGGGTCGCTCCGTGACGTCGTTGACCCTCACCACCCGACTCGAGGCCAAGGGGCCCGCCGCGGCCATCGTCCTGACCGATGACCAGGTCGCCACGCTCGGCGGTGGCAGGCGCGCCGCGGTGCGCGTGACCATCGCTGACCGCACCGCGCGGCTCCGCCTGGCCGTGATGGGCGGGGAGAACCTGATCGGCCTGAGCAAGGCCGCCCGCGCCGAGCTCGCGGTCGACACCGGCGACGAGGTCACGGCCACCATCGAGCTCGACGAGACGCCTCGCGAGGTCGACGTACATCCTGAGCTGGCCGCAGCGCTCGCCGCCGACCCTGCCGCCAAGGCGTCGTTCGAGGGCCTCGCCTTCAGCCACCGCAAGGATTACGCCGTCTGGGTCGCCGACGCCAAGCGCGAGGAGACCCGCCAGCGCCGGGTCGCCCAGGCGATCGAGATGCTCCGCGAGGGCCGCACCCGGTCCTAGTCCCCCGTGTCCCTGGTCCGAAGGGGTCATGTGGGCGCCGCGCCCGTCGTGTGAGGCTGCCTCGGTCATCGCAGACAACGAGGGGGATCTCATGACATCGACGCGAACTCACACCATCCGACTGCTCGGCGTGGCCGCCCTGGTCACGGTCGGCCTCAACGCCGCGGCGTACGGCGCCACCGGCGGCACCTTCCTGCTCGGCAAGGACAACGTGGCCGGTCAGACGACCAAGCTCCGCAACACCGGCGACGGTGCCGCCCTGTCGCTGCGCACCAAGCCGGGCGCGCCGCCCTTGGCGGTGACCTCGGGCGCCAAGGTGCTCACGCTCAACGCCGACAAGGTCGACGGGGTCTCCGCCCAGGCGCTGCAGACCCGGTCGACGGTCTTCAAGCTTCCCAACACGGGATACAGCGGGGTGTCGTCGTTCGACCTCGACCTCTCGCTGGAACCGGGTCTCTATCACGTGGACTACACGATGCTCGCCGACATGACGCCCAACGGCGCCCAGCTCAACTGCAGCTTCGTCGGGGACTCGCCGTACTCCCAGCTGATCGGCTACGGCAGCGCCTTCAACGGCTTCAGCGCCGTGTCGGGCTCCGGCGTGCTCGACACCCGCACCGAGGACCGGATCCTGCGCTGCTTCTCCGACGACGGCCAGGCCGACATGTATGTCGAGCAGTCCCAGATCGCGGTCACCCGGATCGACGGGCTCACCACGACGACCCTGCCGGCGCCCTAGGTCCGATGACGTCGTGCCAGAACGTCATCGGAGCTGGTCGCTCGGGCGACCAGGACGTATGACGTCCGCGGCCGCGGGAGGCGCCGGCAACTCGTCCAGGAGAGTCCGGGCCGCTCCGGACCGCGCCAGGAACGTTGCGAGGCCCGCCGCGAAGGCCAGGTCACCGATGGCAGCCACCAACGTGAGCGGGCCGGCACGGTGCGCCCTCACCTCGTGCAGCAAGCGGGCGGCGTACACGGCCTTGCCGGTGCCGCCGAGCGCCACGACCAGCGCGTGCCGGCGGGGCGCGGCGGCGGCCATCAGGTAGCCGACCGCGAACAGGAAGGTCTGCCCCGAGGATCCACGGAAGAGGAGCAGCTCGTCCTCGCTGGGTTCCCCGGCGTGGAACCGGCGATAGGTGCGCGCAGGGTCAACCAGCGCGGGTACGGCGCCCAGCAGCGTCCAGGCTCCTGTGGCTACGAGCAGGGGACGCCACCGGTTCGCCGGGGCGGGTGTGGAGGTCATCCGCCAGTTGTGCCATGTGGGGCCGCTCGTTGTCCTCGACCTAGGTCGAGGAGCCTTGGCGACGGCGGATCCGGCTGAGCTGGGTCGGAGTGATGCCGAGGTGCGCAGCGATCTGGAAGAGCGGGAGGTCGCGGTCGATGGTGGGGTGCCGTTCGCTGAGCAGGCGCAGGCGTTCGCTTGCGGGCAGCGTGACCAGCTCGATCTCCCGGCGCTCGTTGTCCAGGTAGAGCAGCTCCGCGAAGCGTCGCGCCAGTCGCTCCAGGTCACGGTGCTCATCGAACAGCGCCACGACCCGCGCCCACTCGGCGACGTGCACCGTGACCGGCGTCAGCGCCTGTTGCGGCGTGCGCACCGGCTCACCGGTCAGCAGCGAGGCGTAGTCCCCGACCAGGGCCGGGGCACGGAACAGGTGCTTGCTGTACTCGCTGCCGCTCGCGCTGACGTGATAGGCCCGCACCCAGCCGCTCTCGAGGAGCCCGAGCTGGGTGGCGGGACGGCCCGGGGGCACCAGGTGGTCACCCCGGTCGAGCTCGATGGTGCGGAACAGCGCGGACGCCTTCGCCCAGGTCTCGGGCGTCAGCGGGTTGATCGCGGTGAGATACGCGACGAGCGAGTCCGGCAGCTCCATGGACCAACACAACCATGCGGTCGGCCCTGGTCGGCAACGGCCACGTGGCCACTACTGGCGCGGTAGGCGCCGGTCGCGGGACCCGGTCCAGGTCACTGACCCCCGTAGGTCAACAGGAAGGCGACCGGGTCGGCGGCCCGCTTCTCGTAGGCCCCGGCCACACCGAGCTCGCGGGCCGCGGCCCGGATCGACCTGAGCCGGGAGGGCACTGCGCCCGACACGGTCGCCAGCACCGCCTCGACAGCCGGGTCGCTGGCTTCGTCGAGCAGCTCCTCGTAGCAGGCCAGGGCATCCTCCTCCCGGGCGAACGTCGGTGCGTCGAGCCACTCCCACGTGTGCACCATGACCTCGAGGCGATCGCCCCACGGTTCGCCCCACCGCGCCGCCAGGCGTTCGATCAGGTCGACGGCTTCATACTCGCGCCCTTCGTCGTCCGCGAGCACTGCGAGCGTCGCCAAGGGACGCGCGATCTGCACGATCCAGTCGTTCGGCTCGGCGTCGGCCAGGGGAAGCAGCAGATCGACCGCCTCGTGGGCCATGGTCACGGCGGAAGTAGGCCACACGTCGAGGTCGGTCGTGTCCTCGTCGTTCCAGACCCGCCGGCGACGCGCCGCCGTGGTCTCCTCGGCGACCTGGGGCGCGAGAGTCCTCAACGCCTCCGACAGGTTGTGAACGACGTCTACCTCGTCCGGCTGCCTCGAGACCAGCTCGCGGAGCGTCTCGACGAGCTGGCGCCGCGCACCCGCTGCCGTCAGCCGGCCCGGCTCCTCCTGGCCGGTCTCGGCGGCGTCGAGCTCGTCGCCGCTGTCTGAGGTCAACTGGGTCAGTGCGCCCAGCAGGCTCGCTCGCATGCGCAGAAGCCGCACGGGGTCGTCCGCCAGCTGCCCGTCGATCAGGGCCAAGGCGACCGTGGCGGCTTGCCATGCCGCCTCGCCGCGATCATCCTCGGCAAGGTGGCGTGCGGCCCAGAAGGCGAACTGGGTTCGCTCGGCCTCGGTGAGATCGTCGCTGGGGCAGGGCAGCTCGGCCACGAGGGCGTCGGCCTTGAGGGCCACCCCGGCGGCGGCGTACGTCTCGCCCGCCGCCGACAGGGCCCTGGCCTGGCCGAACATGACCCGCACGAGCAGGACGGGGCCGATGGCGCCCGACTCGACCAGGCTCCGCACCACGGTCGCCGCGGAATCCAGGAGGTCGGCGGCTGCCGAGGGATCCCCGGCGTCGAACTGGTGCTGCGCGCGCTCGAGGAGCGCATCGAGATCTTCGGCAGTGGGCATCGAGCACGCTCCGGTGTGATGGGCGGGATGGACGGTCAGTGGTGCTCGATCGGGAGCTCCGGGCGCATCTGCCGCAGGAGGTCGATCAGCCGCCGGAGGTCGTCAGGCGCGAAGCTGGACCGGCTCTCGCTGGCCAGGACGGTGCCGTCGGCGTCAAGGAAGGCGATGACCTGACTCGTCGCGTACTGGCCCGGGCCGGTCCTGGCGAGCACCTTGGTGCCGAACACGACCGACGCCAGGCGATCGGTCGGCATGACGACCGTGCGTCGGGCCCCATACAGGACGACGGTCGCTTCTCGGTCGATCTGCAACACGACTTTCGACGTCTTGGGCCGAGCCAACCGGAGCCCGAGCCACACCGACAGCGCGAGCGCAGCGCAGCCCGACAACACGAACCAGATCCGGCTTCCGCCCGACGGCTCCGCGATGCCCATCAGGACCGAGAAGACCCCGAAGAGACCGATCGGCACCGCCACCAGCAACGGCAGGCACGCCCCGGACCTGAAGGTCACCGGCTCGGTCCGGAAGAGGACCGGCACGGGCCACGGCGTCGTGGGCGGCTCAGGATCTGGCATCGCGGCCTCCTGGCTCACGTACGGCGGGCGGAACTGCCGCGCGGTCAGCGCGGGAACGGGGGTGAAGATATCGACAGACTCCGGGCGCGGGTCAAGCATCGGTCCGACACGGCCGGCCGGCTCGGGGCTCAGCGCCCGAGGCGCTCCTCCACGGTCCGGACGGGATGCAGGTCGAACCACTGGTTGTCGAGCCGCTGGCGCAGCCGGGCCGCCTGATCGGCGAAGCTGCCCGGTCGGGGCATGGCGTCCGCCGGGAGAGGGTCCTCGCCGGCGCGAACCCGGCCGAGATCATCGGCGGCGGCAAGCGCCCAGAGGGCATCGATCTGGAGCCACACCAGACGCCGATCGAGCGCGAGTCCCCAGGCTGACAGAGCTTCGGCGGCCGCGTCATGGGTCGTGCCGCCGGCCGCCAGGGTCAGCCTGGAGCGGATCACCAGGGCCTCGATGCGAGTCGTGAGGAGGCCATGGGTCTGGCAGTCGTCGAGAACGACCTCGAGCAGCTGCTCCGCCGCCGACAATCGCCCCTGCACCACCAGGACCTCGGCGGTGAGAAGCCTGGCCCGAACGGCGTCGGCGACGTAACCCGCGTCGGAGAGCAGCGGCAGCGCCTGCTCGACCCTCGCCAGGGCGCCGCGGGGATTCTTCCGGTCGAGCTCGAGGGCGGCGAGCTCCAGCGCCGCCAGGGCGGCATCGGCCGGTCTGCCCTCGTCGTGGCACAGGACCTCGCTGCGCTCGAGCACCTCCCGGGCATCCGACCACCGATAGGTCTTGCGCAGGTACCAGCCCCACCGCGATCCGGGACGGCCGTGCAGGTGCTGATCGCCCTCGGCGAGTGCGCGTTGGCGGAGCCCCGCGGTCAAGTAGGCGCCCTCGGCTCGGTGGATCTCGCCGGTGAGCGCGCAGCTGTGGGCGAGCAGACCGGCTGCCTCGGGTATCCGGGCCCAGTGCTCTGCCTCCTCGAGGCGGGCGACCGCCTCCTGAGCCAGCGCGCACGCGACCACCGGGGCACCCGTGAGGTGGGCCTCCTCGGCCCGAGCGAGGAGATCGTCGATCGCCTCGTCGGCGTCACGCATGGTCGGTCAGTGGGCCATGTCGACGAACCGCGAGTAGTGCCCCTGGAAGGCGACCGTGATGTCGCGGGTGGGGCCGTTGCGGTGCTTGGCGATGATCAGGTCGGCTTCGCCCGGGCGGGTCGACTCGCGCTCGTAGGCGTCGTCGCGGTGGAGTAGGACGACCATGTCGGCATCCTGCTCGAGGGAGTTGTGCAGCGCGATGCCGTTTGCCACGAAGTTGTGCAGACCCATGACCGTCGCGTCATAGACCGGCTGCTCGCCGAGCGGCTCGATCGCCGTGATCGAGTCCCAGAAGACGTCGTTGGTGGCCAGCACCTCGAGATCCGCGTCCTCAAGCACGTCGGCAACCTTGGCCATCCGCTGGCGGCTCGGTGAACGCTTCCACATCGCCGAGCCGGAGAACTGGGTGCCCATAGCTTCGGCGAACTCGCGGTGAGTCATGCCCTTCTCGGCGAGCACCTCGCGCACCCGCCCCCACACCTCGCGGGGAACGGTATCGAGGTTGGTGTTCCCGCGGACGGCGGCCAACCGCTCAGCCAGTTGCTGAGCGGCCACGCCCCTGGCGCCGTGCACACCGACCTCGGACAAGAAGCGGAGCTGGTTCTCGGCACCGTAGATGTGGAGGTGCCAGGCATCGCGGTAGCCCTGCTTGCGCACGCGCTTGATCCGGGCGAAGACGTTGAAACGCAGCAGCAGCCGGGCCACCTCATCGATGAGCCGGCGGCTCGTGGACGCGTAGTAGACGCGTCCCTGGCCCGACTTCTCATCCCATCGGACTGATCCGTCGGTCGCCCACAGGTGGTGGAGGAACAGCCCCACCTGCTGCTTGGGCAGGGAGAAGACCCACGGCGGCACGAACTTCTCGTGACTCCGCAGCCCGAAAAGCCCGTCGGCATCGAGCCACTCGGCGATCGGGTTGCGCCGTCCTCGCGCCAGTCGGTAGGGCGCCGGTAGGCGCAAGGTAGTCACGCGTGCCGCGGCGTATTCGTCGCGTTTCGCCGTGATGCCGAAGCGTCTGCGAGCCGCGTCGGCGACCGCAGCGAGGTTGGCCTCGTCGATCGAGGCGTAGCGAATCGGCTGCCGCTTCACGAACGAGCCATCCCCGAGGAGATGGGCCAGGACCACAAGCTCGTCATCGTCACGGGCCGCGATGTCGAGCGGCGGCGGCACATGGCGCACCGAGCCGACCCGGGACCCCACAGCGAGCTCACCCAGGGGCATCCAACCGTCGTACGTGAGGAACGGATGATTGGCGGTCGCCTGCACGCGGCGGCCCGACGCCAGGGTCAGCTCATAGACCGGCTTGGTCCCACTGGGGAAGGCGTGCGTCAGCGTGCGCGGGACCAGCTTGAGCCTGTCGTCGAGTGCCCAGACGGGGACGTCGCGCGCGCCCGACTCCATCAGCTCGCCGATGGTGACCTCGACGTTGGTGTCGGCCCGCATCAGCCGCGTCTCGGCGGTGACGCAGCCCGACTCGCGAAGGTCGGCGAGCATCGGCCGCTTGTCAGAACGCTGCTCGGGACCACGGTTGAGCTGGGAGAGCGCGATGATCGGGACCTCGAGCTCCTTGGCCAGCAGCTTGATCTGTCGGGAGAACTCCGAGACCTCCAGCTGGCGGGACTCGACCTTCTTGCCGGACGTCATCAGCTGCATGTAGTCGATGACCACGAGCCGCAGGTCGTGGCGCTGCTTGAGGCGGCGCGCCTTGGAGCGGATCTCCATCATCGTCATGTTGGGGCTGTCATCGATGAACATCGGCGCCGAGGAGACCTCGCCCATCTTGCGGGCGAGCTTGGACCAGTCGTCATCGTTCATCTGGCCGTTGCGGATGTGGTTGAGCGGCACCTTGGCCTCGGCCGACAGCAGACGCATCGTGATCTCACTGCGCGTCATCTCCAGGCTGAAGAAGACGCTGGCCATGTTGTTGTGGATCGACGCGGCGCGGCAGAAGTCCAGCGCCAGAGTGGAGTTGTGAGTCGGGATCATCGAGCGCCCAGCGAGGTAGAGGGCCTCGTCGTTGTCCACCTGGACACAGCGCACAGGAACGCTCGGGATGGGTCGCACCTGGGTGATGTAGCGCCGGCCGATCCGCGCCGTCGTCGCTGGGCGCTCCTCCTTGTGGAGGATGCGCTTGCGCTCGAGCCGGAAGACGTCGTCCGTCGTCGAGAAGTTGAGGATGTAGCACGTGGAGTGGTCTTCGTCTCGACCCGCGACGCGCTTGGTGGTGCGACCACACTTGTAGCCGAGGCTCACGACGAGCTCATAGACATCGTCGGCCAGGCGACGATCGGTGACGGCGAACTGACACGACCCGACGCCCTTGACCACGGTGCCGTCGGTGTCCATGAGTCCCGCCAGCAGCTCACGTCGCTGTTCCTCGGACGCCCGCAGATAGCTAGCTGGGATGTGCTTGTTGTTGAGCACCCCGACCGTGCGCAGCAGCGCCTGGAACGAACCGTGTTCGGCACGACAGGCTCGACACATAACCCCGCCCGCATAGGCGTTGCCACAGTCGGGGCAGTTCGGCGCCGCGTTCGGCGCCGTGCGCTCAGGGAGCTTGATCGAGTAGAGCATGTTGCCACGAGGCTCGACGACCAATCCGCACGCCTCGAGATACATCGGGATCTCCGGCGTCTCGCACGTGATGCGAGCGCTCGCGCTATGGCCGTCGCCCAACCAGGCCCCCAGGGCATAGGCGGCCACCGGCAGGTCCGCCGGCTCCACCCGGAGCGGAGCAGCGTTGACCACCGCGTGATTGGCTCGCTGGTCTGCGCCTACGCGCAGCGTCGAGGCGATCTCCGCCGTCGTCACCGCCGCCGGAATGGTCCTCTGGTTTCGCGCTCGGTTGTAGCGGCGCTCGGCGGCCCACCGTGACTTGCGCGCCGCGCGAGTCTCCGTCACCCACAGGTGCTCGGCGTCGGCGACGATGACCGACCCGTCGGAGAAGGTGACCTCATAGCAGGGCCGGTCGCGCATGACGTCGGTCGCGGCGACGACCGTGGTCGGGTGCCCCTGGGCGTCGAAGAGCTGGTCGCCGACCTGGACCTCGCCCATGGTGGTCCACCCGTGGGGCGTCGGGAGCGGGGTGTCGAGGGCGAGCGCCTTCCCCATAGCGGGACGAGCCGCGACGATGATCATCTGGCCGGCGTGGAGGCCGTTGGTGAGGTCATCCAGGTCGGCAAAGCCGGTGGGGACGCCATAGAGGCCGGCCTCCCGGTTGCCGATGGCCTCGATCTCGTCGAGGACGCCGTCCATGATGTCCGACAGCGGGGAGTAGTCCTCGGACGTGCGGCGGTCGGTGACCTTGTAGATCTCGGCCTGGGCGGAGTCGACGACCTCGTCGACCTGGCCCTCGCCGGCGTAGCCCATCTGAACGACCTTGGTGCCGGCCTCGACCAGGCGCCGCAGGATCGCCTTCTCGCGGACGATCTCGGCGTAGTAGCCGGCGTTGGCCGCGATCGGCACGTTGGCCGACAGTGTGTGCAGGTAGGGGGCGCCGCCGATGCGCTCGAGCTCGCCGCGGCGGGTCAGCTCGGCCGCGACCGTGACCGGGTCGGCGGGCTCGCCACGGCCGTAGAGGTCGATGATCGCGTCGTGGACGATCTCGTGGGAGGGGCGGTAGAAGTCGACGCCCCGCAGCACCTCGGCCACGTCGGCGATGGCGTCCTTGGACAGCAGCATCGAGCCGAGCACCGACTGCTCGGCGGCCATGTCCTGCGGGGGCGTGCGGTCGCCGGCGCGGTAGGGCGCCTCGCCGGGCTCGTAGGGCGCCGGCCCGTCGCCCCACTCCTGGCCGCCGCGGCTGAAGGGAGGCTCGGGGAACCCTCGTGCGTCGCTCTCGACGATGCTCACGCCATCCCCTTCCCAGCCCTGCCCGAGTGCCGGCCGACTCCCCTGGGCTGCGTACGACGCCCCGGTGACTCCGACCGTAGGTGGGGCCACCGACAGCGGACACCGCTCGCCGATCCACCCCTCCAGCAGGGCGACGCTACGTCGCCGACCACCCCGGCAGGAAGCGGCTTATCCACAGGCCCTGGGGATAACTGGGGTCGAGTCGTGGACGACACGCGCTGCGTTGTGCACGACCTGTCGACGAACCTGTGGACGACCTGTTCCGCCCTCCGCAAACAGGCCCTCTGACCTGCGTAAACGTGGGTCCGGCGCTGTGCACGGCAGATTTCGGCAAGAAATCTCGTTCACCTGCCCGTCATCTGGACGCCGGGGTTGGTTTGTCGACATGGCAGGCCATGATGGGCGGCTATCTACAGGAAGGGCCGGGTTTCCACAGGTGGGAACACGGCCGGGGCGAGGGGGTCGCGCATGGCTGGCCTCGATGCCCGTCGGCTCGACCGCGAGATCGTCCGGCTGGCCTGGCCGGCGTTCCTGGCGCTCATCGCCGAGCCGCTGTTCCTGCTCGCCGACGCCGCCATCGTCGGGCACCTCGGGACGCCGCAGCTGGCCGGGCTCGGGATCGCCGCGGTCGTCCTCCAGACCGTCGTCGGGCTGTGCATCTTCCTCGCCTACGGCACCACCGCCTCCGTCGCCCGCCACCTCGGCGCGGGCGACCGGCGGCGCGCGCTCGAGCAGGGGGTCGACGGGCTCTGGCTCGCGGTCCTCATCGGGGTCTTCGCGACGATCGCCGGCGTCCTCCTCACCGGTCCGCTGGTCGGCGTCTTCGGGGTCTCCGACGCGGTCGCCGAGCAGGCCCGGATCTACCTTCGTCTCGCGTTCCTCGGCACCACGCCGCTGCTGCTGATGCTCGCCGCCACCGGCGTCCTGCGGGGCCTGCAAGACACGCGCACGCCCCTCGTGGTCGCGGTCGCCGGCAACGCGCTCAACATCGTGCTCAACCTGGCCCTGGTGTACGGCGCCGGGCCGCTCCCGCGGCTGGACATCGCCGGCTCGGCGCTCGGCTCGGTCCTCGCCCAGGTGCTCTCCGCCGCGGCCCTGCTCGCGGTCGTCGTCCGCGGTGCCCGACGCGAAGGTGCCGCACTGAGCCCCGACCTCGCCGGCATCCGTGCCGCCGCCCATGCCGCGGTCGCCCTGGTCGTCCGCACCCTGACCCTGCGGGCGGCGCTGATCGTGACGACGTACGCCGTCGTGCTGGCGACCAGCGGCGCCGACGCGGCGGTGGCCGCCCACCAGCTGGCGTTCACGATCTGGGGCTTCCTCGCGTTCGTGCTCGACGCCATCGCGATCGCCGCGCAGGCCCTCACCGGGCGCTACCTGGGGGCCGGCGATGCCGTCACCGCCCGCGCCGTCACCGAGCGGATGATCCGCTGGGGAGCGCTGAGCGGCCTCGTGACCGGCGTGCTCCTCGCGGTGACCAGCCCCCTGTTGGGCGCGCTCTTCACCCCCGACCCGGCCGTGCGCGGCCTGCTCACCCCGGTGCTTCTCGTGGCGGCCCTCGGGCAGCCGATCGCGGGGGTGGTCTTCGTGCTGGACGGGGTGCTGATCGGCGCGGGGGACGGCACCTACCTCGCCAAGGCCGGGCTCCTGGTCCTCGTCGTCTATGCCCCGGTCGTCCTCGGGGTGGCTGCGACCGTGGATGCCCATGGGCTGCTGTGGGTCTGGGTCGCCTTCGCCGGGCTGTTCATGGCCGCGCGCGCCGTCGTCCTGCTCAGGCGCGAGCGCGGCGACGGCTGGCTCGTGCTCGGCGCAGGCTGACGGTCACGGCCGAGCGCGGGGTCACGCTGCGGGTATCGGGTCGGTGAGGTAGTGGTCGAAGACCGGCGCCAGGGCCCCGATCAGCTGCTCGACGGGTGCGTCGACGAGGGGCGGGAGCTGGACGACATAGCGGGCGATCGAGATGCCGGCGACCTGCGACCCCATCAACGCGCCGCGCAGCTCGGGCTGGTCCGTGCCGAGCCGGGTGGCGAGCGGGCCCAGCATCCGCTCGACCAGGAGGTGCCGGATCGTCTCCGCGGCCTCCTCCTCCGAGGCGGCCGCTCGCAGGAGCCCCGTGATCGTCTGGCGCCCCGCCTCGGTCTCGAGGACGCCGAAGACGAACCGAGCCACGCGCTCCCCGATCCCCTCGAGCCCCGGGGCGAGGATCGCCTCGAACGCCGTCTCGGGGTCGAAGGGCAGCTCGACGCAGTGGGCGAACAGGCTCTGCTTGGACCCGAAGTAGTGGGTCACCAGGCGTACGTCGACGCCCGCGTCCAGGGCGACCGCGCGCAGCGTCGTCTTGGGATAGCCCAGCTCCGCGAACCGTTCCTTGGCCGCTGCCAGGATCGACTCACGGGTCCCGCTCCCACGGGGACGCCGCCCTCGTGGCTGTTGCGTCATCGCGTCCTCCCGCCCCCGGTGAATTCATCATAGGAGGAAATGCGTCGCGGACGGGCGCGGCTCGGCGCCGCCGGGGGAGGAGGTCGAAGGGCCGGACCACACCCCACTGGGTCCGGCCTCCGGCCGCGCACTCGCGGCCGACGGGGAAGGATCGCCCCGAATCCCCCGATTCCGAGGCGCTCCCCCCATGGATCAGACGGCCACAAACCGGCGTAGGCCGCCCAGCGCACAGAGTGACGGCCGCGAGTCCTCCCTGTCCCCATGCCCGAACGTTTCCGAACACGACATGTCGAATCCGTTACGCTCCGATGCTTGGAGGGGGCAAATGGCTACGCATGGGGGCCCCACGCCAACATCAACGGCAACCGCCGGGCGTGGAGACACAGCAGGATCCGGGGGGGTCATGTCCGGAGCACCACCCGAGCCCGTCGGGCTCTCGACCCTCGACGACCTCGCCTCCCGCCTGGCCGACCTGCGCGAATGGGCGGGCAACCCGTCCTACACCCAGATCGCCCGCCGGGTCGCCGACGCCCGCATCGCCCGCGGCCTGCCCGCAAGCGAGGCCACACCGGGCCGCGTCACCGTCTATGACTGCTTCCGCACCGGCCGCACGCGCATCGACCCCGAGCTCCTCGCCGACATCGTGGCCGCCCTCGGTGCGACCGACCGGGTGCCCGCCTGGCGCCTGGTGCACGCCGAGCTGGAGCGGCGCACCATCCCCTCCGACGTCGCGCACGTCGAGTCACCCCCCGACGTCGCGAGCCGGCACTTCGTCGGCCGACAGCGCGAGCTGCGCTGGCTACTCGGGCCCTATGCGACCCGCGTGACGGTGCTCGTGGGCATGCCCGGCGTCGGCAAGTCCGAGCTCGTCCGGCGAGCGGCGGAGCGGCTCCGCGGACGTGGCGTCAAGCGCGCCTACCTCGTCAACCTGCGCGGCTACGACGACGACCACCACCCGGCCGAGCCCGTCACCGTGCTCGGTGCCCTGCTGCGCCGGGTCGGGGTCAGCGGCGCCGAGCTGATGCGCCTCGACCTCGACCAGCGGATCGCCCGCTGCCGCACCCTCCTGCCCGATCGTTCCGCGCTCGTCGTGCTCGACAACGCCCGCGATCCCGCGCAGCTCGAGCCGCTCCTGGCCGCGCTCACCGGGCCGCAGGTCCTGGTCACCAGCCGCAACAGCTTCGCCAGGCCCCCAGGCGCCGGGCGCAGCGACTGGAGCCAGGTCGAGGTCAGCCCGCTCCCGGTCCCCGACTCCGTCGCCCTGCTGCGGGCGCTGGCGCCGGCCGCACCTCTCGCCGAGCAGCCGGAGGAGAGCCGCCGTCTCGTCGAGCTGTGCGGCGGGCTCCCGCTCGACCTGGTCCTCACCGGTGCCCGCCTCGCCGAGACCCCGGAGTGGACGCTCGCCGACCAGGTCCGGCGGCTCGAGTCGGTGCCGCCGGCCGACGCCGTCGGTCGCTCGCTGACCACGTCCTACGCCGCCCTCCCCGACCGGGCCGGCCGGCTCTTCCGGCTCCTGGCGCTGCACCCGGGCGAGTCGGTGTCGCGGTGGGCGGGCGCGGCCCTCACGGGGTGGACCGTCGCCGCCACCGAACGCGAGCTCGCCGTCCTGCGCGCCGAGCACCTCGTCTTCGCCGACGAGCACGGTCGGGTCCGCCTCCACGACGTCGTACGCCGCTACGCCGCCCGGCTGAGCCGAGACATCGATCCCCACAGCGCCCGCGTGCACGCCGTACGCCGGCTGCTCCAGCACTACGCCGTGACGGCCCAGCACGCGTGCCAGCAGCTCCGCGGCTCCGACCTGGTCCCGGCGCCGACCGAGGGCGTCCCCATGCCCGACGTGGGTGACATCGCCTCCGCCCGGGACTGGCTGTCGCTCGAGACGCCCAACCTGCTGGCCGCCGCTCTCTCCGCGGGCGACCAGGGGTCGGTCGACGAGGTGGCGGCCGTCGCGGCCGCGGTCGCGCCCTGGCTCGAGGCCGACGGGCTGTTCACTGACGCGGTGCGGCTCCACCAGCTCGCCCGACGTGCGGTCGACTCGACGATGCGGGCCGTCGCGGCCGACGACCTGGCCAGTGTCTACGCCCTGGCGGGCGACCTGGAGACGGCCCGCCACTGGGCCACCCTCGCGGTGGCCGAGTCCGCTGGTCCGCAGCGGATCGCCGCGCTCATCGGTCAGGGCCACATCCTGATGCGGCTCGGGCGGCTGACCGAGGCTCTGGCGGTCTTGACCGACGCGGTGGAATCGTCGCGCCGGGTCGGGTCCCGCTTCCTCGAAGGTCGGGCCACCAGTGCGCTCGCGTCCGCGACCCAGTACCTGGGCCGCTTCGCGGCCGCAGAGAGGCTGTTCACCACGGCGGCCGTGATCTCCGACGAGGTCGGCGACCTCTCCAACGTGGCCGAGATCTACACCGACATGCCCTACCTCTATCTCCTGGCCGAACGCTGGGGTGACGCCGAGCGAGTGCTCCTCCGGGCGCTGGAGCTCCAGACCCTCGTCGGGATGCGGTCGCGGCAGGCGGTCACGATGGCGAGCCTCGGCGAGGTGCGCTCCCGCCTGGGCGACCACGACCAAGCGCTGGCCCTGATCGGCGCGGGCCTCACCCTGGCTGAGGAGCTCGAGCAGCCGGTGAGCGTGAGTGTCTGCCTGGTCCGGCGCGGTGAGGTCGAGCTGCGGACGGGGCGGGTCAGCGACGCGACGCGCTCACTCGACGACGGGCTCGCCATCGGCGAGCGGCTCAACATCGTCTGGATCCGCGCCGACGCGAGCAACGGCCTCGGCGAGGTGTCCACGGCCACCGGCCGATGCGACGACGCCACGGAACGGTTCGCGCTCGCTCTCGAGCTCGCGCGCGCCATGGGTGACCCCTTCGAGACGGCGCGCGCTTGGCGCGGGCTCGGGGACTGCGCCGCGCTGAGCGACAACCACGCCGAGGCGATCCGCTGCTGGGGCAAGGCGCAAGCGTCCTATGCCCAGCTGGGCAACCCGCAGGCCGACCGGCTCGCGGGCCGGATCGCCGAGCTTCGCCCAGGGCGCTGAAGCCGAGTGCCGGGGCGGTGGGACGACAACGGCCCGCCCCTCACGAGGAGGCACGGGCCGTCGCGTCGTCTGCGGTGGGTCAGGCCGGAATGACGTTGAGGGCGACCTTGGCCGACACCTCGTCGTGCAGCTTGACCGACACCTCGTGGGCGCCGAGCGTCTTGATCGGGTTGGTGACCGCGATGGTCCGCTTGTCGACGGACTCACCGCTGGCGGCGCTCAGGGCGTCGGCGATCTCACCGACGGTCACGGCGCCGAAGAGGCGACCGCCCTGGCCCGCACGGACCTTGACGCTGACCGCGCCCTGCTCGAGCTTGGCCTTGATCTCCTCGGCGTGGTCGAGACCGCGCACCGCGCGGGCCACCCGGGCCTGCTTGATCGAGTCGATGGTCTTCTGGCCACCGCGGGTCCAGCGGGTCGCCAGGCCACGGGGGACGAGGTAGTTGCGGCCGTAGCCGTCCTTGACCTCGACCACGTCGCCGGGGGAACCGAGACCGTCGACCTCCTGGGTCAGGATGAGCTTCATGTCAGGACTCCTCTCAGCGGCCAGTGGACGTGTAGGGGAGCAGGGCGACCTCACGGGCGTTCTTGACGGCGATCGCCACGTCACGCTGGTGCTGGACGCAGTTGCCGGTCACTCGCCTCGCGCGGATCTTGCCCCGGTCGGAGATGAACTTGCGGAGCAGGGTGGTGTCCTTGTAGTCGACACCGGTCGCCTTCTCCTTGCAGAACTGGCAAACCTTCTTCTTCGGCTTGCGAATCACTGCCTTGGCCATTGTGGTGCTTCCTTCTCTCGAAGCCCGGCACCGAGTGATCGGCGGTGCCGGAATGGATGGGTTTCTTCGTCGAGTCGCCACCTGATGTGACGACTCGATGCACTTCCTGGTGCCCGGTCGTCACAGGACGTGACGACCCGACGGGATCAGAACGGAGGCTCCTCCGAGCCGACGCCGGGGGCAGCCCACGGGTCGTTGGCCGGAGCGGCCTGGCCGCCACCGAAGGACTGGCCGGCACCCTGGGAGGGTGCCGGGCTGGCCCACGGGTCGTCGCCACCGGCGGGGGCTCCCCCACCGGAGTAGCCACCGCCGCCGCCGCCACCGCCGGACCGCTGGGCTCGGGTGACCTTGGCCGTCGCATACTTCAGGCTCGGGCCCACCTCTTCGACGTCGATCTCGAAGACGGTGCGCTTCTCGCCCTCGCGGGTCTCGTACTGGCGCGACTTGAGCCGCCCCTGGACGACGACCCGCATCCCCCGCTGGAGGGACTCGGCGACGTTCTCCGCGGCCTGACGCCAGACCGAGCAGGTGAGGAACAGCGCGTCGCCGTCCTTCCACTCGTTGGTCTGCCGGTCGAAGGTCCGCGGGGTGGACGCGATGCGGAAGTTCGCGACGGCCGCGCCGGACGGGGTGAACCGCAGCTCGGGGTCGTCGACGAGGTTGCCGACCACGGTGATGATGGTTTCGCCTGCCATGTCAGGCCTCCCTTGCTGGAACGGGTGAGGATGTCGGGCTCATCGTCGTGGACGGGACCGACACACGTCGATGGCTCTCCACAGACGCCTCAGTGGGCGTCGGGACGCATCACCTTGGTGCGCAGCACGGACTCGTTGAGGGTGAGCTGGCGGTCGAACTCCTTGACCGTGGCCGGCTCGGCCTGCAGCGTGATGACGGCGTAGATGCCTTCGGCGTTCTTCTTGATCTCATAGGCCATCCGACGGCGACCCCACACGTCGACGTTGTCGACGCTGCCACCATCCGTGCGGATGACGTTGAGGTACTTGTCGAGCGACGGGCCAACGGTGCGCTCGTCGAGGTTCGGGTCGAGGATGACCATCACTTCATAGGCACGCAAAGCGGTCTCCACCTCCTCTGGACTCGGCGGCCACGGACGATCCGTGGCAGGAGGGCTTGTGCGTTCGGGTCACCCGAGGGGCTTCCCGGTGTGCCGCCGCCCGGCACCCGATGGCAGGTGGGACGGAAGACAACGGCTCAGGTTAGCAGCGGTCCTCCACCGCCACCGAATCAGCGACTGGCCGGCCCCACGGGCCCGTCGGTACCACCGTCTAGGGTCGACGGGAAGGAGGACCACCCGTGACCATTGCCATCGGCGCCCACGTCGACCAGACCGATCCACTCGCGGAAGCGCGTGCGCGCAGCACGACGCTGGTGCAGTTCTTCCTGGGCGACCCCCAGGGCTACCAGGGTCCCGAGATCCGCTACGCCGGCGGCGCCGAGGGCCTCCGCGCCGACGCCGAGGCCGCCGGGATCGACCTCTATGTCCACGCGCCCTACATCATTAACGTCGCGACGACCAACAACCGGATCCGGATCCCGTCCCGCAAGCTCCTTCAGCAGCACGTCGACGCCGCTGCGGCGATCGGAGCCAAGGGGCTCATCGTCCACGGTGGCCACGTCAACAAGTCCGACGACCCCGCCGTCGGGTTCGACAACTGGCGCAAGGCCGTCGACGCCACCGACCTCAAGCTGCCCATCCTGATCGAGAACACCGCCGGCGGAGACAACGCGATGACCCGCTACCTCGAGCGGGTGGCCGGGGTCTGGGCGGCCATCGAGTCGTGCGCACAGGCCGACCGGGTCGGCTTCTGCCTCGACACCTGTCACGCCCACGCCGGCGGCAACCCGCTCGAGACCGTCGTCGCCGACGTCCTGGCGATCACCGGTCGCATCGACCTGGTGCACGGCAACGACTCTCGTGACGCCTTCGACTCCGGCGCCGACCGCCACGCCAGCTTCGGATCCGGCCAGATCGAGCCCGCCCTGCTCGCCGCCGTCGTCCGCGACGCTGGGGCCCCGGTGATCTGCGAGACGCCGGGGGGCCCCGAGGAGCACCTCGCCGACTTCGCGTTCCTGCGCGAGCGGCTCTGAGCCTCGATCAGAGGGCGAACGGGATCGTCCGGCCGGTGCTGGTCCAGCCGAGGCCGGTGAACAGGCGGGCGGGTCCGGGATAGTCGTTGTCGCCTCGCGGCCACACGATGACCTCGTGCCCCCCGAGCGCGCGCAGCGCCCACAAGGCGCTGAGGACGGCCGCACGACCCAGCCCCATCCGTCGCTTCTCGGGGCGCACCCCGACCGGCCACAGCAGTCCCACCTTGGTCAGCTCGTCGAACCAGATCAGCACGCTGCCGTGCAGGCGTCCGTCGGGGCCCTCGACCACGATGTCGAGCTGGGGTCGGTAGTAGGGGGACTGACGCAGGATCGTGTAGCCGTCGACGTCGAAGTCGGAGAGGTGGATCGTGGTCGACCACGACGCCACATGCAGCTCGACCCGGGCGTCCTGGTCGACGGCCGTGTCCCGCACCGGGCGCATGCGGTAGCCGGGCAGCGCGGCCGGGTCACCGAGGTTGCCCAGGTCACGGACGTCGCGGAGCAGGTACGCCGGCGACACGCGTGGCTGCATGCCCGACTTCTCCCAGGCTGCGACGACCGCCCTGTCGGTCTCGAGCACCTCGGTGCGGAGCTCGTGACGGTCGCCGTGGCTGACGGCCCAGTGCGCGGCGTCGGCCAACAGCTTGTCGCGCTTGGGGTGGGCGGGTGCGGCGAGGATCGTCGCGTGGTGCGGACCCTCGAGCCACGCCGCGGCGACGGGGCCGGCGGAGTCGGCCCAGACCGCGACCCGCCAGTCGTCGACGGTCCCGTGGCGAGGAAGCGCGCCCCACCAGATGTTGCCGGGGTGCAACGTGGAGCGGTCACCCCAACAGTCCGAGGCAGCGTGGCACAGGGGCGCGATCGCCGACCGACCCCGATACTCCTGCATTCCTGTGACGTTAGGGAGTGTGGGTGCGCTTGGCAACGCATCCCGTACGGCGACTCGGCCACAACCCCGTTTCCGGGCTTGGCTGGTGTGGACGACGCACCGGCTGGGTCGTGGGCACGAGCCAAGCGCCATGGATCGGGCATCCCGGGCCGCAGGCTCGTGGGGTCCCCTCCCATCCAGAATCGTGCAGGAGCCCCGCGAGCAGGTGCGCGGTCCGACACGGCCGGTCGAACACCTGCCCCCACCCAAGGCGGACCGTGCGGTCGCCCGCCGCGGCCGAGGCCAGGTCCCGATCCAGGTCGCGGTCCCGCTGCTCTGCGGAGTCGTGGAACAGCCGGCCGTCCAGCTCGACGACGAGCCCGCCGTCGTACTCCACGTCGCGCAGCGCCGGTCGCGGAGACCGGACGGCGACCTGGCGGGCGCCGACCGGCAGCCCATGGGCTCGCTCCACCCGATGCAGGTATCCGCGCTCGAGCACCGAGCACGCGGTCGCGGCCGGCGGCTGTGGAGATTTCCCGGCTTGGCTGGTGTGGACGACGCACCGGCTGCGTCGTACACACCAGCCAGCCTCCGGACCACGGGTCTCGGGACCGCGGACCGTGTCGGGGGGCCGAGCCGAGGCTCAGCCGGTGACGACGACGTTGAGCTTGCGGACCTCGGCGGGAGTGTCGAGGTCGTCGCGGGTGAGCTCGAGCCTCAGCGGCGCGGCCGCGGCGTCACCTTGGAAGACGAGGAACCGAAGGGCCCACGAGCTCTCCTCGGCGGTGGCCTGGGTGGGCACCTCGCCGGGCGGGACGAGCGGGACCAGGTGACCGGGCAGCTCGGCCACCCGCCAGCGGTTGCGGCTCATGGTGCGACGGAAGCGGAGCTCAAGGCCGGAGCCGGCCGGAACCCGGACGGTCTTGCCGGACGGTGGGTCGCTGACGATGTGGTGCATGACGCCTCCCCCAGGCTGTGCGTTCAATGCCCACCAGGAGTCGGGGGGAGGCGCGCTGATACCCCGACGACCCCGCGAAACGGACGCTGTGTCGACCTCAGCCGAAGCACACGAAGGGGGCGGGAGGGGCCTGGTCGCTCGGAGCGGGCAGGGCCGCCGCGAGCGCCGCGGCCGGATCCAGGCCCGCCCGCAGGCCACGGTGCACCCCCAGGAGCACGTCGTGGGCGGCCTCGTCATTGACAGCGGCGGCCGACGCGATGACCGAGCGGACGCCGGAGTGCTGCCAGGCCGCGGTCATGCCGATCAGCTCCTCGCCGTAGCGAACCTCGGAGCGGCCGACCTCGCAGGCCGACAGGAGCACGACGTCCGGGACGTGGGCGAGCTGGTCGATGTCATAGCCGAACCACGGACCGTCGACGAGCTCGACCCCGGAGAAGAGCGGGTTCTCCGCCGAGTGGCGGCCGTGTGCGGACAGGTGGAGGACGTCGACGGAGGCCGCCACGTCCGAGACCGCACCGGCGGTCGCCGCAGCGCCGGTCAGCACCGTCGACCCCTGCCACAGCCGGGCGGCGGCGGTGACCTCCGCCTCGGCCCGGGCGACCCGTGGACCCGCGACGAAGCCGGCCCGCGCCAGGGACAAGGGAGCCGACTGTCGCAGCACCCACGCCGTCGCGGACTGGGCGACGGCGACCGGCCGCCCCTGGAGGCCCGGGAGCAGCCCCCATGGAACGCCCGCCAGCACGCCGGAGGGGGTCAGGACCAGCCCCCGCTCGCCGATCGCGCCGAGGAGCGGCGCGACGAGCAGGTCGGCCAGGTCGGCCAGCCGGGAGGCGAGCTGACGTCGTACGGGGCCGGCAAACGGCGCGGGCAGCTCGGAGCCGGCCATGTCGAGATCGGGGAAGAGCCCGCCGAGCTGGGCGTCGAGCCGGTCGCGGGCGCAGACGTCGATCACAACGGCCGTGTCGGGTGTGGCGACCAGCGCGGCGACCCGTGCGGTGGTGGTCACGAAGGCGACCACCGCCCGGTCGGCGCCGAGGCACTCCTGCAGTGCGGCCAGGCTGACCGGCTCCGCCACCTGGCGCGACCCGTCGCCGTACCAGGCCCGTTGGCGGATGGAGTCCTGCAGTTCGGCCATCCGGCGGCCCTCCACCGACCGGGGGTCGGGCGTCATCGCCTGGAGCCACCGCAGCTCCGACAGCTCGGCGCTCACCCGTTCGTCGGCCGGCGGCCGCACGGGGATGATCCGGCTCGCCAGCGCACGGGCCCGCTCCGACCACTCGAAGAACACCTCGGGCCGGCCGTCGGAGACCGCCATCCGGAGCCCGTCGACGGCGAGCTGGCGGCCATGGCCGACGACGCCGCTCTGGAGGTCCAGGCTGCCGAACGACGCCTGCCACGCATGCAGCTCGGACAGTCCCCGACGCAGGCGGGTGAAGGCACGCGCCCGCCGACCACGGGCGCGTTCGAGGTCGGCGGCCACCTCGTGGTGCAGCAGCCGGGCCCCGATGGGAGCCGACTCCGAGAGGCGCACCGTCCGGAGCCTGGCCGCCGCCGAGTCGAGGTCGCCACGGCGGATGAGCACCCGACAGGCGTGCAGCTCCACGTTGGCCGCATCCACCGACAGCCGCTCACGGCGCAGTCCCGGCAGCAGCCGGTCGATCTCCTCGACCAGCGACACCGCCCTGCCACCACGGCGTACGGCGGCCATGGTGGCGACCGCCTCGGCGCGCAGGGCCCACACCTCGCTGCCGTGCTGGCGGAAGCGGCGGGCTGCTTGACGCGCCACCGTGCGGGCCGCCTGGGGG
>Ga0209023_10001717_pt1 | contig 28757 bp, 16 predicted proteins | sample LakOneMetagenome_FD_187468 | JGI IMG/M metagenome (GOLD analysis project Ga0209023, IMG submission 187468) | Freshwater and sediment microbial communities from Lake Erie, Canada (SPAdes) (version 2) | ecosystem: Environmental > Aquatic > Freshwater > Lentic | place: Lake Erie, Canada...
GGACTTCTTCGACGAGGCCGAGAACCTCGACAAACATCCTTACTTCAGGACCAAGCACGAGTCGGAGCGGATCGCCCGTGAGCGCACGACCGTGCCGTGGCGGGTCTACCGGCCCGGCATCGTGGTCGGTGATTCCGAAACCGGCCAGATGGACAAGATCGACGGTCCGTACTACTTCTTCAAGCTGATCCAGCGGCTGCGCAACGTGCTTCCGCCCTGGGCTCCGACGATCGGCGTCGAAGGCAAGCAGATCAACGTCGTGCCGGTCGATTTCATCGCCGACGCCCTCGATCACATCAGCCATCTCGACGGCAAGGACGAGATGGTCTTCCATCTGACCGACCCGAATCCGCTGCGGGCCGGCCAGATCATCAACCTCTTCGCCCGTTCGGCCAACGCGCCGCAGATGTCGATGCGTCTTGATCCTCAGATGCTGGAGATCGTGCCGCCGGCGGTCCGTGGCGGACTGATGATGCTGCCACCGGTCAAGCGGATCACCGATTCGGTCCTCGAGGATCTCGGGATCCCTCGCGAGGTCCTGGTCTACATCAATTACCCGACCAAGTTCGACTGCACCAACACTCTCGAAGCTCTCGAGGGAACCGACATCGCGGTCCCGCCGCTGGCTTCCTACGCGGACCAGCTCTGGGACTACTGGGAGCGCAATCTCGATCCCGACCTGTTCAAGGACCGTTCTCTCGGCGGTGCGATCGGCGGCAAGGTCGTGATGATCACCGGTGCTTCATCGGGAATCGGCGAGGCCGCCGCGATCAAGGCGGCCGCAGCCGGAGCCAAGGTCCTTCTGGTCGCCCGCAGCCGGGACAAGCTGGAAGAGATCCAGACCCTGATCGCCGAAGAGGGTGGCGAGGCATTCATCCACACGGCCGATCTCTCGGATACCGAGGACATCGAACGGATGGCCGACGAGGTACTTGCCGAGCATGGTCACGTCGACGTCCTGGTCAACAACGCAGGTCGCTCGATTCGCCGCTCGGTGGCACTCTCATACGACCGTTTCCACGATTACGAGCGGACCATGCAGCTCAACTACTTCGGTTCGCTGAAGCTGATCCTGAAGCTGCTGCCGAGAATGCGCGAGCGCAAGTCCGGTCACATCATCAACGTCAGTTCGATCGGAGTGCAGACAAATGCGCCGAGATTCTCGGCCTACGTCGCTTCCAAGGCGGCTCTCGATGCTTTCAGCCGCTGCATCGGCTCGGAGATCATCGACGATAAATGCCACATCACCACGATCCACATGCCGCTGGTGCGTACCGCGATGATCGCCCCGACCAAGATGTACGACGCCTTCCCGGCAATCAGTCCGGATGAGGCGGCGGAGATGATCACCGACGCGATGATCCGCAAGCCGAAGAAGGTCGCGACCCGGCTCGGAACTTTCGGCGAGCTGCTCTACAGCCTTTCGCCGAAGGCTTCGGACGCGATCCTCAACACGGGTTACAAGCTCTTCCCCGATTCCAAGGCGGCGAAGGGCGATCAGGAGGGAACCGACAAGGCTCCATCCACCGAAGCGGTCGCCTTCGCCCATCTGTTGCGCGGCGTCCACTGGTAGGCGGGTCGACGCCAACTGGTATAACCAGTTGGCGTCGACGAGCTGAACGAAAGGAACGCCATGGCAGGAGATCGCAGGCTTAAGCACTGGGGCTGGGGATACGAAGACCAGCAGCGGCCGCATGAAGAAGTGGTCGCAGCGAGCGAGGGGATCATTCCCATGCTCGGTTTCGGCCAGGCTCCCGGACGTCCGGTCGAACTCGATCAGATCGATCTGAGGGCCCCACGGATCCAGTCGCCGGGCGGGATCTTCACCGACGACAGACATCAGCGGACCGTCCACGCTCTGGGCAAGGCCTATCGCGACATCGTCCGCGGCTTCTACGGCCAGTTCGACAACCCGCCGGATCTGGTCGCCTTTCCCGAAGATGAAGCCGGGGTCAACGAAGTTCTGGAGCGGGCGGCCGACTGGGGCGCGGCGGTCATCCCCTTCGGCGGAGGCACCTCGGTCTGTGGCGGGGTCGAACCCCGACTGGGCGACCGGCCCGTGGTTTCACTCGACATGACCCGGATGAACCGTCTGCTCGAGGTCGACCGGACCTCGCTGGCGGCGCGGATCCAGGCCGGAGCCCGTGGCCCGGAGCTCGAAAATCAGCTCAAGGCGCGGGGACTGACCCTTCGCCACTTTCCCCAGTCCTTCGAATACGCCACGCTTGGTGGCTGGCTGGTCACCCGTGCCGGCGGCCATTTCGCAACCGGCGAGACCCACGTCGACGATCTGACCGAGTCGATCCGGGCTCTCACTCCGGCCGGCGAATGGGAGAGTCGCCGTCTGCCCGGTTCCGGAGCAGGACCTTCCCCGGACCGGATGCTGCTTGGCTCCGAAGGCATCCTCGGTGTGGTTACCGAAGCCTGGATGCGGGTCCGGCCGCGGCCTGACTTCAAGGCGACTGCCACGGTCGAGTTCCCGCCCGGCGACAAGGGCTTCTCGGAAGCTGCCCTGGGGGCGGTCCGGCTGATCGCCCAGTCCCGCCTGATGCCGAGCAACCTGCGTCTGATCGACTCCTCGGAAGCACTGACCACCATGGCCGGCGACGGCACGGCAACCCTGCTGATCATCGGATTCGAATCCCACGGCCAGCCGGTCGAGGACCGAATGGACCAGGCGGTGACTGTCGCGGAAGGCGAGGGAGGAAAGGTCGCTTCCCGAATCGGCTCGGCTCCTGACTCCCGGGCCGGCGACTCAGCCGGGGCGGGTGCCGGGGACGAAGCCGGCTCCGACCGCTGGCGCTCCGCCTTCCTGATGGCGCCGTACATGCGCGACACCTTCGTCGCCTGCGGAGTGATCGCCGAGACTTTCGAAACCGCGATCACCTGGGACCGATTCGAGGATTTCCATCGCAACGTGATCGAAGCTACCCGCAGGTCGGTCGCCGAGGTGACCGGTGCCCCGGCCGAGGGCGAGGGAGCTCCCCGGGTCAGCTGCCGTCTCACCCACGTCTATCCGGACGGAGCCGCTCCCTACTTCACGGTCCTCGCCCCGGCCAAGCGCGGCAGCGAAGTCGAACAGTGGGACGAGATCAAGGCAGCGGCGTCGGAAGCAATCGAATCGAACGGTGGAACGATCACCCATCACCACGCGGTCGGCCGGGACCATCGCCCCTGGTACGACAAGCAGCGCCCGGATCAGTTCGCCGCGGCACTCAAGGCATCCAAGTCGGCCGTCGATCCGGACAACCTCCTCAACCCCGGCGTCCTCATCGACTGAACCGGTCGCCACCGCGGCTCTCGCCCGGTCCCCGGTCGAGAGACGACTTTTCGGGGAATAGGTCTGAAAAGTCGTCTTTCGGGACGGTGAGGGTCAGGGGAGAGCGTTGGCAGCCGGAGTTCATTTGCCGGTTGCGGCGCATGTGTGACGGCCGGAGCCGGTAGCCTTCTGCGGCCGTATCCCTCATTCGGGGTGCGGAACCCCCCGATCATGGAAGCTTCCTCCGAATACACCCTCACCGAGCGCGGACCCCTGCGGGCTGCCCTGAAGACGGCGCGACCGCAGGAATGGGTCAAGAACGTCCTCGTCTTCGCCGGCCTCATCTTCTCCGGCCAGCTCGACGACACCTGGGCGATCGGCCAGGCCCTGATCACCTTCGCCTGTTTCTGCGCCATATCCAGCGCCGGCTACTTCATCAACGATCTCAACGACGTCGAGCTCGACCGGGCCCATCCGAAGAAAAGGTTCCGTCCGATCGCGGCCGGGCAGCTGCCGGTAGGGGCCGCCTGGGTGATCTCGGCGGGACTCGCCATCGGTGCGATCGCCGTCGCCTTCCTGGTCGTCAACTGGCAGGTCGGCTGCATGGTCACCGGCTACGGAGTGATCCAGGTCGGCTACAGCTTCGGTCTCAAGCAGGTGGTGATCATCGACGTGATGACCCTCGCCACCCTGTTCATCCTGCGGGTGATGGCCGGTGCGGAAGCGGTCGACGCACACGCCTCGGAATGGCTGATCCTCTGCACCGGCATGCTCGCCTGCTTCCTTGGCTTCACCAAGCGGCGCCAGGAAGCAGTCTCCGAACTTCACGAGGGAACGAGCAGCCGACCGGTGCTCGAGCACTATTCACTGCCCTTCCTCGACCAGATGGTGGCCATGGTCACCACCGGAACAGTGGTCAGCTATTCGATCTACACGGTCAACTCGCCCCTGGCGGGCTCGGAGATGATGCTCACGATCCCGCCGGTGGTCTACGGAATCTTCCGTTACCTCTACCTGATCTACGACCGGTCCGACGACCGATCGACCGCGGCGATCGTGGCAGGGGATCGCGGAGTGATCATCGCCGGTGCCGTCTTCGTGACGGTCGCCCTGCTGGTCCTCTACGCCTTCGACTGATCTCTCTGGGGGACAGACCGGGCCTGTTTTGAAGCTGCCGTCCGCCAGGCAGGAACCCGTCGGCTCCATAACCGGTAAACCCGGCTTCCGGATAATCGGTAAACCTGATTCCGCGTCGAAATCCTTGGCCGAGTGCAGGCCTGCAGTCATCCTTCGGCCGCACTTGACACGCATCATGAAATGCGTATTCTTCGACGCCGCATAGAACACGGGAGACGGGTGAGGCCCCTCTTTGAGAACCGGCTGGATTGCCGGGGAGAGGCCTGACAAACACCCTGTCGCCGGCGTAAATTCTCATTTACTTGCCGCCAGTGACCGGGCCTTCGAGGCTTTCCCACCGTTCGCACCAGGCCAATTGGAAATTGACCGGGTACCGAATTCGGTGACCCACAGAAAGTCTCGGAGACAAAATTGAAGCCAGTTACTCGTGTTGTGATTCGCCTTGCCCTCGTCGTAGCCGTTCTCGCCGCCGGGATGTTCTCGGCCTCGGCAGCCCAGGCCGACCGTTCATTCAGCGTCCGGTACACGACCAATGACACCGGTTCCATCAAGGGCATCGCAAACACGAACATGACCTGCCCGTCGAGCGCCAGCAACTGCTCGACCGCCCAGGGCGACGCTCCGACTTCCTCGTCGAACACGCTCTACAACAACAACTTCGACATGACCTATGTCGATGTCGATTCGGATTCGGCCACCTTCAACTCCTCGACCGCCAACCAGACGCTTCCGTCCGGTTCGACCATTCTCTGGGCCGGTCTCTACTGGGGCGGCGACTACAGCACCGGCACCGCCGCGGCGCCCAATTCGTCCGACCGGAACAAGGTCAAGCTCAAGCTGCCCGGCTCGAGCAGCTACACCAACATCACCGCCAGCACGCTTGACGACTCGACCCTGAACGTCGGCCGCTACCAGGCCTTCGCTGACGTGACGAGCCTCGTCCAGGCGCTTCCGAACGCGGGCAACGGCACCTACGGCGTCGCCAACATCCAGGCCGGCAAGGGCTCGGACCACTATGCGGGCTGGACCCTGATCGTCGCCTACCGCAACACTGCGGAGTCGGCCAAGAATCTGTCGGTCTTCGACGGTCTGGTCACCATCCGCGTCAGCGATCCGCCCACGTCGATCCCGTTCTCCGGATTCCTGACCCCGCCCTCCGGTGCGGTCAACCCGCAGGTCGGTTTCGTGACCTGGGAAGGCGACCACGGGCTGGTCGGAGATTCCGCCTCGCTGAACGGAAACACGCTTTCCGACGCCCAGCATCCCGCGACCAACTTCTTCAACTCGAGGATCTCCCACAACGGGGTCCTCTACACGGACCGCAGCCCGTCGTATGCCAACACTCTCGGCATCGACGCGGCCTGGACCACCCCGCCGGCAGGCACGGTCGGCAACAGCCAGACTTCGGCCACCCTCCGCGTGACCACCTCGGGCGATCAGTACCTGCCCGGAGTCATCACCTTCCAGACCGAGATCTTCGCCCCGAAGATGGACCAGACCAAGACGGTCACCGACGACAACGGCGGCGACGTCAGGCAGGGCGACACCCTGACCTACAAGATCTCCGGCAAGAACAACGGCCTGGACGGAACCTCGAACTTCGTCCTGCGTGACCCGATCCCGCCGAACACGACTTACGTCCCCGGCTCGATCACGATCACCAAGAACACCAACGCCTCGACCGGCGTAAAGACCGACGTCAGTGCCGACGACATCGCCGAATACGACTCGGCCAACAGTCGCATCGTGGCCCGCCTGGGCGAGGGAGCGACCACCTCGGTCGGCGGCAACGTCAAGCCGGCCAGCGAGTACGAAGTCACCTTCAAGGTGAAGGTGAACGGCCCGACCACCAACCCGGTGGCTTCGGGAACCGTCCTGACCAACACGGCGACGTCTTCATTCAACAGCCAGACCACCGGCACTCCGCTGACCGCAACCTCGACTGCCACATCGACCGTCGCGGCCGCACCCAACCTGAAGATCACCAAGGTCCGCAGCGGTGCTGGCTTCTCGGCCGGTGGCAACAGCGCCTACACCCTGACCGTCAACAACCACGGTGACGGACCCACCTCGGGCGCGGTTACCGTCACCGATCCGATTCCGGTCGGTCTGACCGTCACCGCGATCAACGCTCCGGGCTGGACCTGCAACAGCGTCCCCGCCTCGTCGATCTCCTGCTCACGCAGCGACGCATTGGCCGCCGGCGCCACCTACCCGGACATCGTCCTGACCGTCGCGATCGACAGCGGTGTCACCGGTGAGGTCGAGAACACCTCGACGGTCTCCGGTGGCGGAGATTCGGATCTCAGCGACAACACCTCTAGCTCGACCAACCCGGTCACGAACGTCGCCGACCTCGCCCTGACCAAGACCGCTTCCAAGGACTCGGTCACGATCGGCGAGAACTTCACCTACGCCCTGAAGGTCACAAACAACGGACCTTCGAAGGCAACTTCGGTTGCGATCACCGACGACCTGCCCGCCGGACTCAGCTTCGTTTCGGCCACCCCGGCCCCGGGTTGTTCGATCCAGCCGATTTCGGGAACCCTCGGTTGCGCCGTAGGGACCCTGAACGCCGGTGCGAGCTACACGGTCACCGTCACGGTCCACGTCGACGGAAGTGCGAACGGCACCCTTCACAACACCGCGACCGTCGGTGCCCAGCAGACCGATCCGAACCCGGGCAACAATTCCGGATCGGATGACGTCGACGTTCTCGGCGCCGACCTCCAGGTCACAAAGGTCAAGAAGTCGCCGGCCACCGTGGTCACCGGCAACACCGTCGTCTACGAGATCAAGGTCAAGAACCTCGGTCCGTCGAACGCCACCGGTGTGGTCCTCACTGATGCCCTTCCGGCCGGTCTGACCAATGTCACCACGAACCAGGGTGCCTGCACCGTCGCCGCTCCGAATGTGAGCTGCGTCGTCGGCAACCTCGCTTCGGGTGCCACCTGGACCGTTGAAGTCAGCGGCAAGGTGACCGTCGGAACCACAATCCTGACCAACCACGCATCTGCCACCGGCAACGAGATCGACCCCGACCTGAGCAACAACCAGGACGAGGTCACCACTCCGGTCGGCAAGTCGGCCGATCTTTCGATCGTCAAGAACTCCGACCCGGCCGAAGTCGTGGCAGGCGGCAACCTCCTCTACACCTTCGCGGTCAGCAACGCCGGTCCCGACGAAGCCACCGGAATCGTCATCACCGACACCCTTCCGGCCGGGCTCACCTACGTCGACGGAGCCCCCGGCTGCTCGGCCGCCGGACAGGTCGTGACCTGCTCGGTCAATCCGATCGCCGCCGGCGGTTCACGCCAGACCGGAATCACGGTCAGCGTCTCGCCGACTGCGACCGGCGTGATCACCAACAGCGCCCACGTGACCGGCAACGAGAACGATCCGGATCCGTCGAACAACGACGATTCGGTCGATACCCCGGTCAAGGCCAGTGCCGACGTCCAGATCGTCAAGACCGCCTCGCCGACCAACCCCGTGCCGGGTGACACCGTCACCTACACGCTGAAGGCGAAGAACAACGGTCCCGACCCGGCGGGCAACGTCGTCGTGACCGACGTGCTTCCGGCCGGAGTCAGCTTCATCAGCGCCGACGCTCCCTGCACCCAGGCTTCGGGCACCGTCACCTGCGTCCTCGGGACTCTCGCCGCGGGCCAGGAAGTGGATCTCGAAGTCAAGGTCAAGGTCGATCACTGGGGCGACACCGATCCGTCCGCCGATCATCTGCTCGACGTCCAGAAGGTCGAAAACCAGATTGACCTGAATCCGGGTGAACAGAAGACCATTCAGGTCACCTGCCCGTCGGGCTACTTCGCCTCCGACGGATCGGTGAGGGTCGATCACATCGATCAGGGCACCGGCGACTGGACCGCTCCGCAGGTTCTGGAGAACCGCGCGAGTTCGCTCGACACCTGGCAGGGCACCGTCCGCAACACTGCGGCCGGCCGCGCCCAGGCGAAGATCTTCGCCGTCTGCATCAGGAAGACGACTGGCAACGAGAACGGTCACAGTCACAACCTGCTGGTCAGCGACCCGATCACCGTGACCACGGCCCTGATCGCCGGCAAGACCACCAGGACCCTTCAGTGCGGACCCGGTCAGGTTGCGATCCAGCCCGGATTCATCTCGACCGTGGCCGGTCAGCTGGTCTACTCGCAGCCTGAAGGAAACGGCTGGAAGTTCGTCTACGACGCCAGCGAAGGCGGCAGCGCGAGCTTCTCCATCCGCTGCCTTACCCGTCAGGTCGAAGTCGTCAACGGTCACACCCATGACCTGAAGCTCGAACGCATCGCGACCGAGGTCGAGATCGCCCCGGGCACGGTCAACGAGGCGCAGCTGACCTGCGCCGACGGCAGCAAGGGCATCGTCGCGGGCTGGGATCTCGATGACGGTCTCGTGTCGCTGGGCAACGATCCGCGCCCGGTCACCCGCGCCTTCAAGCTCTACAACCCGACCGACCACACGCTGAAGGCGCGGCTCACCTTGCTCTGCCTCGGTCTGAGGACCGGTGGCGAGAGGGCGCCGGCCATGTCGATCATCAACACGGCCAACATCTCGACCAGCTCGTCCGAATCGGATATCGGCAACAACGGTTCTTCGGCCGGAATCAACGTTGACGGAATCGAAGACACCCCGATCGTTCCGGTCGACCCGACCAAGCCGCATCCGAACAACCCGATCGCCAAGACGATCGTCGGCAAGGGCGTCAGCTACTCGGCTTCCGGCGTCACCTTCACCTTGAAGTGCACGGGTGCCTGCGGTGGCACGGCGAAGCTGACTTCGATCAGGAAGGTCAAGGTTGGTGGCAAGAAGTATGGAAAGGGCACCGTTCTGGCCGCCCGTCAGTACTTCGTTGGCAAGGCCGGCACCAGGAAGGTCACTCTCAGGCTGACCGACGCCGGCCGCAAGATCATCAAGTCGGGCAAGTCGAAGAAGGCTCTGCTCAGGATTTCTGGAGGGACCAGAAAGGTAGTGAAGGTCGGGCGACGCTAGTCAACGACCGACTGCCAGGGAGAAAAGGGAGCTCCGGCCGAAAGGCCGGGGCTCTTTTTTTGCTTTTGAAGAAATTTCACCCCGCACCGTAACTTGACAACTCGAGGATTGTTCGTATCCTTGAAAGGCAACAAGAACACGGGAGACGAGCGTGCACCCCTGATGAGAACCGGCAGGCGGCCGGGGGGTTCATCCAAAAGCTCTGTCGACTGCGGATTCTCACCATCCGAACGCAGCTGACCTGGCCTCCGAGGCTTTCCCACCGTTCCAGACAGGCCAAGAAAGCAAATGGACGGATGCCCCCCGGCATCCCCGTAGTCTAGGAGAAAACTTGAATACCCCAGCCCGTGTCGTAATTCGTCTGATCACCCTCGCCGCAATCCTGGTGGCGGGACTATTCGGTGCCTCCGCAGCGCATGCCGCGGGCACTCCCGACGTGCAGATCGGTGCCTCTTCTTCGAACCCGCTGTTCGGCGAGACGGGCACCGTTTCGGCCACGGCTTCACTTGGCACCGGTCAGCCCAAGGGCTACAACCTTTCCTTCCGCGTGGTTCTTCCGGCCGGCATCACTTACGCAGGCGGCGGAGCCTTCGTCCCGACGGTCATCGCCAATCAGCCTTCGTCCGGCAAGACGACCCTTCTCTTCAACAACATTTCCGACCTGGTTGCCGATTCCTCGCAGGGAATCAGCTTCAACGTGACCCACAGCCAGACCCTTTTCGATGTCGGTTCGACCTACCAGATCGACTACCAGGCATTCGTCAACTCGGATCCCCGCATCATGCCCGCCTTCGATGCGGCCGGAGTACCGGTGCCGACCAGCTACACGGGAAGCGCTTCCACCTCGACGACTTCGAAGATCAATGCGATCAAGATCAGCAAGTCGGAGCCGAGCCGTGAAGGCGAGATCCTCCGCGGGGTCCACAACCACCAGACGATCTACACGCTGAAGGTCCGCAACAACCTGGTCAACCCGACCAACGGAACCGTGCTGAACGACTGGCTCCCGGCCGACCTCGAATTCCTCGGCTGCGCCGGTGATCCCGACAACACGACCGACGCGCCGACCAACCCGGGCTCGAGCGAGGAGTACCCCGGTTCCGGACCGATCGTGGTCCAGCCGGTGCCGGATTGCCACAAGCCGGATCTGGTCGAGACGGTCATGGCCGATCCCGACGGTGCCGGTCCGATGCCGAACGCCGTCTACACCCACGTCCAGTGGAACACGGGCAACCTCGCCCCCGGCCAGGAGATCACCTACCGGTACCGGGCCGCCGTCCCGCTGACTGAGAACACCCTGAACTGGAGCGGTGCCACTCCGGCCACCACCGGTGCCCAGGGTGCGAACCTCGACAACAACGCGGTCGCTCCCCCGAAGGAGATCCAGGACGAACAGAAGATCGTCAACTACGCGATCGCTTCCGGCGAGTACCAGAGCAACACGGTTCCGTTCAACGTTTCCGACGACACCACACTGACCCGGACCGCCGAGGATCTCGTCGTCTACAAGTCCAACCTGACTTCCGACACCCTCGCCCAGGGTGACATCAACACCTGGGAGCTCCGCTTCCGCACCGGGGAATACCGCTACAGCGACGACATCGTCGTGACCGACACCCTGCCTTCGGGACTCTGCCCCCTCGGTCCGGTCAACTACACGACCGGCAACAGCGCCTCGGACTCCGAATGTGCGCCGACCGGCGACGCCCCGAGCGTTCCGTACAAGAGCGTCACCGAGAACGCCGACGGCACCTTCACCATCGTCTGGGACAAGACGGTCATGGCCAAGCTCGGTCACACCAACGTGAGCGACGAGTTCGTCATCACCTTCCCCACGAAGACCCGGAAGAACTACCAGCAGAACTTCGAGGACTCGACTCCGATCCTCGCGGCCGACGGCATCAGCAACAAGGTCGACCTCACCGGCAAGGCCTTCTCGCGTTGCCTGTCACCCGGAACCCCTGACTGTGCGACTCCCGGTCCGCGGATCTGGAACGACGGCCAGGAGCCGGAGCCGGTGGTTGACGCCTCCTCGGCCGGCCAGAGCGCTCCGCCCGTCGTCCTGAAGAAGGAAGTCGCCGAGAGCGGAACCAACTGCCAGACCGCCACCTGGGTCAAGACGATCCCGACCTATCACCCGGGCGACACCGTCTGCTGGCGCCTGACCATCGACTTCCCCGGCAAGGTCGACACCCATCAGCTTCGGGTCACCGACTTCCTGCCACGCAACGCCAAGTACGTGTCCGGCAGCTGGGCGGACACTTCAGCCAACACGACGATCAACGCGATCGACACCGGCATGAGCGGTGACGGTGTCCTCTTCTGGGACATCAACGGAACCTACGTCCCGACCGGCTCGCAGAAGTTCCAGGTCACGATCAAGACCACGATCGAACCGACCGGCATCCTCAGCCCGGTGGACATCGAAGGCAACCTGGCCAAGTTCGCATACGAGAACACCCCGGGCACCGCCTTCCCGCTGCGCGACCAGGTCGACTTCAAGACCCTGGCCCCGACCCTGGCGATCGCCAAGGGAGTCAAGCAGGTCGATTCGGGGCCGGTCAACAATCCGCCGATTGACGGCGTGACCGTCCGCGGCGGCAATGACGTGACCTACCAGGTGGACGTCAAGTCAACCGGCGACACCAAGGACGTCCAGGTCTGGGACAAGCTCCCGGCCGCATTCAATTGCGCGATGGTCTCGTCGATCTCCGACGGCGGCAGCTGCGTCAACGATTCCGGCGTCAACCGGATCAAGTGGCCGGCCATCGCCTCGATCAACGACGGTGCGACCAAGTCGCTGACCTATCACGTGCTCATTCCCGGCACCTTCGGACCGGAAAACACCTACGTCAACACCGCGGGCGTCCGGCAGTACGAGGGCGACACCAACACCGGCGGCCGTTACGTCTACACCCCGCAGAACAACATCGATCCGAACAACCCCCGCACCCCGAACATCGCGCGGGTCGATGACGACAGCAACGTGAAGACCCCCGACGTCGGCGTCGTCAAGAGCCGCACCACGTCGATCGGCGAGACCAGCAACGACATCAACACCCAGGCCACGATCGGCGAGTTCATCAACTACACGGTTGACGTGACCCTGCCGAAGGGCACCACCTTCGGTACCAATGCGAAGATCACCGACACCCCGAACTCGGCCACCACCCAGCCGATCATCGGTACACCGACCGCGACCCTGAACGGCGCCCCGCTGCCTTCCGGGTTCGCCATCAACACGGTCGGACAGACGATCACCGTGACCATCCCGGACAACTACGTGGTCCCGATCGGCACCGATTCGGTGATCCAGATCAAGGCGCAGACCCAGGTCAAGGATGTATCCGCAAACGTGCGCAGTCAGACCCGCACCAACCAGGCCAGCGTCACCTGGACCGACAACACCAACCGCACGCACAACTCGAACACGGTCAGCACGACGATCGTCGAACCGCAGATCAGCCAGACCAAGGTGAACAGCGTCGGTTCGGGCACGACCCTGCCGGGCGCCCTGGTCACCTACACGCTGACCACCACCAATTCGAACAATTCGAATGTCAGCATCGCCCACGACACCGTCATCGTTGACACGGTCCCGGTCGGGATCACCCCGACCGATGCCGGCGGAACCCCGGTCGCGGACGGAGCAGTCGTTCCCGGCACCAACGGTGGCGTCTGGAACGCCACCGCCCGCACCATCACCGGTCCGGCGGTCGACATCGCCCGCAACTCCAGCGTCGTCTGGACCTACAAGGGCAAGGTCGACAGTCCGGCCATCGGCGCATCGCAGAAGGTCAACACCGCCAATGCGAAGACCACTTCGATCAGCGGCAGCAACCCTGACGAGCGCACCGCCGGCAGCCCGACCAACACCGGCTATGTCGCCAACTCGAGCAGCACGGTCAAGCTGACTGGTTCGTCGATCACCAAGTCGGTGACCCCGTCCCAGGCGACGATCGGCACGGTCGTGAACTACACGGCCAGGCTGACGATCCCCAAGAACCTCGAGTTCTTCAACCTGACGGCCGCCGACATCCTGCCCGATTCGCTCGACTTCGACGGCTATGTCGGATCCAGCTGCATCTCCGGATGCTCGGTCAGCAGTCCGGCCCCGACGGTCCAGACCTACAACCCGACCATCTCGTCAGGCCTGACGAACATCGGCTGGGACCTCGGTCACGTCGATGCGGGTGACACCGACCGGGTGATCGAATTCACCTACAAGACCCATGTCCGTGACACGCACCGCAACGGTGGCGCCCCGGTCGTCAACGGCCAGACCGCGGTCAACACGATTCACAGCGAATCGAACCTGACCAACAAGTACACGTTCAATCCGAACAGCCTGCCGGCCAGCAACACCTACGACCACAACTCACCTAATGCGCAGACGACGACTCCGATCGTGGAGCCGAACGTCAGCCTCGACAAGAAGGTCAAGATCGGTGCCGGTTCGTTCGTCGACGGTCCGGTGGAAGCCCAGGCCAGCGACAGCCTCACCTACAGCATCGCGGTGAAGAACAACGGCACCAGCCCGGCCTACGACGTGGTCGTGACCGACAAGCCCGACGACGAGATCGTCAATGTCGTCAATGTTGCCGGCGCCGGATTCGCCACCCAGAACTGGACCCCGGGCGATCACAACATGGCCTGGAAGATCCCCGGCCCGATCGCTCCCGGCGCGACGGTCACGCTGACCTACACGGCCAGCACCGTCGGTTCTGCTGCCCTCCACACGGGCCAGACCGCGGTCAACACGGCCAAGGCGAACAAGTACTTCGGGATCCCCGAAGTTGATCGCACCAACCCGTGGACCTACCGCGAGTACACGAGCAACACCGACTCGGTGACCCTCCGGTTCGAGTTCCCCGAGCTCGACGTGACCAAGACGACCGGCAAGCCCGGATTCCCGGACATCGCCGACGCCCCGGTCGAGCAGTCCTTCCCCTGGCGGATCGTCATCAAGAACAACGCCGATGTGGCCAAGGCCTTCGACACGGTCGTCAACGACACCCTGCCGCCGGCCTGGACCTACGACTCCGGATCGACCTCGATCACCGGTGCGACGACGGCAGAACCGACCGTGGTCACCAACCCGTCCGGTGACAAGCTGACCTGGAATTTCTCCGGTCAGACCATCAATCCCGGTGCCAGCGTCGTGATCAACTTCACGGCAACGCCGCAGCTCGCGGCCCGCGCCAACCCGCCGGTTCAGACCAATAATTCGGATGCGACCACCAAGGACTCGAGTGGAAGCCCTGGCAACGCCGACGGCCCCTACAAGGACGCCGACGACGCCAAGGCGACACTGAAGTTCCCGCTCGCCGATCTCAAGATCGAGAAGTCGGCACCGGCCCAGGTCAACGTGCTCGACGAGTTCGACTACACGCTGAAGGTGACCAACAAGGGTCCGGACACCGCGACCCAGGTGACGGTCAGCGATCCGCTGCCGGCCACCCTCCAGTTCGTCTCCTCGGCTGACTGCAACGCGGTCATGACCTGCAACATCGGCACGCTCGCTTCGGGCGCGTCGAAGACCCTGACCATCCGGGTCAAGACCACCTACGCCTCGGGCGGCAACACGATTCACAACGTGGCCACCGTCACCGGCCATGAGTGGGAGCCGACCCCGGAGGACAACACCGACGACGCCGACACCTACGTGGTGGGCGTCCCGGACCTGAAGATCACGAAGACTGCCCTGCCGACGAATGCGCGTCCCGGTGATGTCGTCACCTATTCGCTGAAGGCAGAGAACGTGGGCACCGCGATTGCTCAGAACGTGGTGATCACAGATCCGATCCCGGTTGGCCTGACTTTCGTCAGTGCGGATTCGCCCTGCACGGAGTCTTCAGGCACGGTCAACTGCGCGATCGGTCCGCTTGCTCCGGGCGAGGTCAAGACCTACCAGGTCAAGGCGACCGTGGATGCATGGGGTGACGCCGATCCGTCGGCCGATCATCTGCTGGATGTCCAGAAGGTCGAGACCCAGGTTGATCTCGATCCGGGTCAGGTCAGGACGCTTCAGGCGACCTGTCCGTCGGGTTACTTCGTCAGTGATGGTTCGGTCCGGATCGATCACATCGATCAGGGCACCGGTGACTGGACCGCCGCCGAGGTTCTCGAATCGCGGGCCTCTTCGCTGGACACCTGGCAGGGCACGGTGAGGAACACCGCGACCGGTCGCGCCCAGGCGAAGATCTTCGCGGTCTGCATCGAGAAGAAGACGGTTGCCGACGGTGGCCACAGCCATGACCTGATCGTTTCCAATCCGATCACGGTCAGCGATGACGTGGTGGCTGGCAAGAAGACCGCGACACTTCAGTGTGGTCCGGGCCAGATCGCGATCCAGCCCGGATTCCAGACTTCGGCCGAGGCCGACCTGGTCTACAGCGAGCCGGAAGGCAACGGCTGGAAGTTCGTGCTCGATGTCAAGCAGCCGTCGCATGTGACTTTCTCAATCAGCTGCATGACCCGCCAGGTCAGCGTGACCGACGGTCATACCCATGACCTTCAGTTCCAGCACATCGTCAAGGAATTCACGATCCAGCCCGGAGAAGTCAACGAGGCGCAGCTGACCTGTGCCGATGGCAGCAAGGGCATCGTCGCCGACATGGACCTCGACGACGGTCTGGTCTCCCTGGGTAACGATCCGCGCCCGGTGACCCGCGCGTTCCGGATCTACAACCCGACCGACCATGCACTCAAGGCAAGGCTGAGCCTGCTTTGCCTGGGTCTGCGGACAGCCGGTGAGCATGTCCCGCCGAAGGTGCTTCAGAACACCGCTTACATCTCGACCACTTCGAACGAGATCATCACCAACAACAACAGCTCGACCGCGACGGTGACCGCCGAGGACACCGACAACTACGAGCCGATCGATCCGGTTGATCCGGTCAAGCCGACCCCGAACAATCCGATCGCCAAGACGATCGTCGGCAAGGGTGTCAGTTACTCGGCCGCCGGCGTCACGGCGACCATCCGTTGTTCAGGTGCCTGTGGCGGAACCGCGAAGCTCAGCACCCTGAACAGGGTCAAGGTCGGCGGCAAGAAGTTCGCCAGGGGTACCGTGCTCGCCGCCAAGGAGTACTTCATCGGCAAGGCCGGAACCAGGAAGGTCAAGCTCAAGCTGACCAGGGCCGGCCGCACGATCCTGAAGAAGGGCAAGGCCAAAAAGGCCATGCTCAGGATTTCTGGAGGGACCAGGAAGGTAGTGAAGGTCGGGCGACGCTAAACCCGGACCGACTGCCAGGGAGACTGAAGCCCCGGTCGAAAGGCCGGGGCTTCTTTCATTCTTCGATAAGTCTTAACTGATCTCGATCTCGCACGATCTCGAATGGGTCTTCGGAAGCTCGTGGTGGTCTTCCAGCACGTATTTCCGCACGCAAAGAAGCCAGTTCCTCGGCTGGAAGGTAGTAGCGACCTCGGCGTTCACCTACTGGATCAACTACTTGAGCGTCAACCATTGCTTTCAGATCCCGACTAGCAGTCAGGTCTTTGAGGTCTTCTCCGAAAGAGTCTGCGACAAGCTTCTGGTAAACGCCTCTGGTCAGTCTGAAACCGTATGCCACTTCCATGATGCCCGCGACTGTTCGCTCTGGTAGTCCGCGGCTCGCAGCAAGATCCCAACAAGCATTCCAGAGAGCTTCCACTTCCTCACGTCGACGGAGCGTGGTTCTTGCCTGTAAGTAGTGGGCTCTCAAACAAAACCGAATCCAGGGCCTGGAATCCCGATCTGGGTTCCAGGCGCCTCCGCCAACTTCGGCCAATACGTCGTAGTAGGTTTGGGTATTCCTGCCGAGGAACTCTTCGATGCTTGAGAACACAGGCGCAATGATCTGCTCGCGAGACAAGATCAGGGTTTGCAGGCATCTCGCCATTCGGCCATTGCCGTCACTGAATGGATGAATCATCACGAGGTTCAGATGAGCCATCGCTCCGCGAATCAGGACATTCTCGTGCGAGTTGACGATGTCGCCCGTGAATTCGTTTATCAAGTCAGAAATTTGGGTTGAATCAGGTCCCTCGTACACGATTTCTCCGGACGCCTCTTCTTGGACAAAGACATCTCCAGGGCGCCATCTTCCAGGGTTCTTGTCCAGTCGATGACTCATCATCATGAAATGGAGGCTCTTGATTAGGCCGCTGTCGATCTGCAGCTCGGGATCATCGGCAATCTGGAGCACGTACGTCATCGCATCTCGATATCCGGTTAAGGCGAGCTGAGTTTCCTGGTTCGCATCAAAAGTTGGCTCACCTTCGACCGCTGCGACGACGTCATCAAGTGACGCGTCGTACCCTTCGATACTGTTCGAACCTTGAACGGCGCGGGCGAAGGCCATGCGCCTAAGGGATCCGTTCCAGCGGCGAGGCTCAGCCACACGGTCTCGTAGTTCATCTCGGAGGGCTTCGATCAGTAGAACCACTTGTTGCTCGTCGTCACGAAGAGCAGGCGCCGAGAAGATCATGATAGATAAATTATATCATTGCATCATTGGCTTCCAGCCATGACGATTTGAGAGGCTGCTACTTGAAGACCGGGAGGTCGCCGGCGAGTTCGGTCTTGCCGTCCCGCTGGAACTGGACGTCGATCGTTTCGTCCTTGTTGTAGAAGCCGACCACGCCGAGCAGCATGACCAGCTTCTTCTTCCCGGATTTCGTTTCCTTGATGATCTCGCGGGTGAAGAGGATCTCGTTGCCGCGCAGGACATAGTCCTTGCCTTCGGTCTGGGCGACGCCGTTGATGAAGACGACTATCGGGTTTTCGGCACCCTCCGGGATGGTCACCCGGCGGCCGGCGGCATGGGACCCCTTCGGGATCTTCTGCTCGGGGGCTGGTGTGGTTGTTTCTTCTTCGCTCATGAGCTGAGGAACATTTTCAACGATTTCATCACCTGGGGGACGGTCGACCCTTCGAGAGTCTGTCTGGTCACGCCGCCGGCGTAAGCGATGACCGAGAGATCTCCCTGGATGTCGAATCCGGCGGTCGGCGGCTTGAACAGCCCCTTGCCGCTGATTTCAATCCTCGCGTTGACGATCTGGGATGGCTCGTAGTCGCGGATCGCCGAGACCGGCTCCAGCGGTCCTTCGGAGATCACTTCGTCGGCCGCCTTGCGGGCGGCACCGAGCGCGTCGTCGAGATCGTCGAAGCTCTCGCGGCGCACATCGGATCCGTAGCGGATGGTCAGCTTCCAGTTGGCCAAAGTGGTTTCAGGCGCTCAGCGGGCCTGTAGGCGCGGCTCAGGAGGGACGGGTGGCCGGACCGGAGATCCGGTCCTCGCCGGTGCGTTCGCCGATCGGAACGTAATTCGCTTCGCGGGCGCCGGTGTAGATCTGGCGCGGGCGGGCGATCTTCTTGTCCGGATCGTCGGTCATCTCCAGCCACTGGGCGATCCAGCCGGCGGTACGGGCGATCGCGAAGATCACCGTGAACATTCCGGGCGGGATCTTCAGGGCCTCGTAGATGATTCCCGAGTAGAAGTCGACGTTCGGGTAAAGCTTGCGGGAAGTGAAGAACTCGTCGTCGAGGGCCTGCTTCTCGAGTTCTGTGGCCAGCTCGACCAGCGGGTTGTACTCGGTAGCCTCGAAAACGTCGTCGGCGTGGCTCTTGATGATGCGGGCCCGCGGGTCGTAGTTCTTGTAGACCCGGTGGCCGAAGCCCATCAGCTTCTCTTCACGGTTCTTGACCGCTTCGAGGAAGTCCGGGATGTTCTCCACGCGCTCGATCCGGCGCAGCATCTGCAGCACCGCCTCGTTGGCACCGCCGTGGAGGCGGCCGTAGAGGGCGGCAATGCCGGCTGCGACCGCCGAATAGGGGTCGACATCCGAGGAACCGACGCCGCGGACGGCGCTGGTCGAGCAGTTCTGCTCGTGGTCGGCATGCAGGATGAACAGCACGTCGATCGCCTTCGAGAGGCGGGGGTCCGGCTCGTACTTCGCCTCGGTCATCTTGAACATCATCGAGAGGAAGTTCTCCGGGTAGGAGAGATCGTTGTCTGGATAGACGTAGGGCAGCCCCATGTTGTGGCGGTAGGAGAAAGCAGCCAGGGTCGGCATCTTGGCGATCAGGCGGATCGTGGCCAGGTAACGCTCGACCGGATCGGTGATCTGGTTCGAGTCGGGGTAGAAGGTCGAAAGGGCGCCGGTGGAGGCCAGCAGCATGCCCATCGGGTGTGCGTCGTAGCGGAAGCCCGAGAGGAACTTCTTGATGTCCTCGTGGACGAAAGTGTGATGGGTCACGTCATGGACCCAGGCCTCCAGCTGCGGGCGGGTCGGCAGTTCGCCGAAGACCAGCAGGTAGGAAACTTCGAGGAAGGTCGAGTGCTCGCAGAGCTGTTCGATCGGAATCCCGCGATGTTCGAGGATTCCGGCGTCACCGTCGATGTAGGTGATCGATGACCGGCAGGAAGCGGTGTTGGTGAAAGCCGGGTCGAAGGCCATCATCCCGAAGTCTTCTTCGTGGACCTTGATCTGCCGCAGGTCCAGTGCCTTGATCGTGTCGTCCTCGATCGGCAGTTCGTAGGTGCGGCCGGTGCGGTTATCGGTGACCGAGAGAGTGTCGCTTACGGCGGCTACTCCGCCCCCTTCGCCCTCGGCGGGCGCTTCGCTTTGCTGTTCGGTCGACATGCTTCTCCTCGGATACTGATCTCTGTTCTCTGTCCAGAGCAGTATTTCAGTTCGACTGTTTCTTCAGGCGTTTCTCGCCCCAGGCGATTGCAGGTCTTCCCACGAACCGGTTCGAGAACCAGGCGTAGACGAGGCTCAGGGGAATGACCGCGATGGTCCATATGACCAGGTCGGTGAAGGTCCCCTGGCTCTGGAGTTCAAGCAGCTGACCGATATAGAAAGCGATCGGCAGGTGGATCATGTAGAGCCCGTAGCTGAGCCGGGCACCGATCTCGGCCAGCCGGTTGTCGAAGATCCGCTGAAGGAAAAGCGGCCCCAGAGCGACGAAGAGGACGAAGACCGCCCGGCAGGTGGTTCCGACCAGGTTGGGAAGGATCTCCATCCGGCCGAGTCCCGAACCGTCGAATCCAGTGGTCGTGTTCACCGCGGCGTCGGAAAAGATGATCCCGGTGATGATCCAGCCGGCAAAGGCCAGTCCGAACGCGATCGGCATTCCGGTCGTTTGCCAGCGGGTGCCGGGGTTGACCCGGGTCCGCTGGTAGAGAATCGCGGCGAACATGCCTGCGGCGAATGACCACGCGAAGGAGGGGGACTGCTCGGTTGCGATGATCTTCAACTGCTCGTTAGTCGCTTCGCCTCTGGCCAGCCAGTCGAGGGCACCTGGCATGTGGTGGACGCCGTATTTCCAGCCCACGGTCACGGCAAGCGCGACCAGGAGGGCCAGATAGGGCGACTTGAGCATCAACCTGCTGAACGGCGGGAAGACGAGATAGAGGCCGATCAGGACGGGGATCATCCAGAGGGCGCCGTCGATCCAGAAACCGACCAGGAAGTCCGGGTCGATCATCCGCACCGCGTTCTGGAGGTCGAGCACGTGGATCAGGAACTGGCCGACGGTCGGCATCTGAGGCTGGAAGGTGACCGGAATCAGGGCGATCATCAACACCAGCACGAGCAGGGTCAGCCAGTACTCGGGCTGGATCCGGACCAGTCTCCGGAAATAGAAGGCAAGGACGCCGTCCTTGAGCCTGCCGCGCCTGACCACGGGCAGGAAGAGCAGGAAGCCGCTGATCACGAAGAAGAGGTCGATCGTGTTACCGAAGAACGCCCAGATGACGTGGCTCAGCGTGTCGTGGCGACCGATCGCCAGCACTCCGGCTATCCCGATCAGGTGCATGAACACAACACCCATCAGGGCGTAAGCCCTGAGGCCGTCGAATACCCCTATCCGCGCACCCTGCGGAGGGGGCTGGTTCAAGTCAGTTACCCGGGGCGGTGAAATCCGTCATCGAGCGGAGCGCGACCAGGCGTGACTCGATCTCGTCCCGGGTCAGGCGGCTGACCCTTTCGGTGCCGAACTCCTCGACGTTGTAGGAGGCCAGCACCGTGCCGTAGCCCATCGCGGTCCGCAGGGTGTCCTGGTTGATTTCCCCGGCCTCGCCGTCGAGGTAGCCGAGAAAGCCACCGGCGAAGGAATCGCCGGCCCCGGTCGGATCCCTCACATCCTCGAGCGGAAAGCCGGGAAGGGCAAAGAACCCGTTCGGGGTGAAAAGTGCGGCTCCGTATTCGCCCTGTTTGGCGATGACGGCGCGGGGACCCATCTCCATGACCGCCGCGGCGGCGCGGGCCAGATTCGGCTCCCCGGTCAGCTGGCGGATCTCCGCGTCGTTGATCAGAAGGCAGTCGACCTCGGAGATCGCCTGGATCAGGGAATCCTTTGCGATGTCTATCCAGAGATTCATCGTGTCGAGTCCGACGAATTTCGCATCGGGACACTGGCCTCGCACTTCGCGCTGAAGATCGGGCTGGATGTTGGCCAGGAAGAGCAGGTCGGCGTCCCTGGAAACATCGGAAAGCTTCGGCTGGAAATCACCGAAGACGTTCAGTTGGGTGTCATCCGTATGTGCGGTGTTCAGGTCGTACTCGTAGTGGCCCTTCCAGAAAAAGGTCTGGCCACTGACCCTTTCGATGTCCTCCGTGATCACTCCGCGATTCTCGAGAACGTCGAGTTCGGTCTGGGTGAAGTCATCACCGACCGGTCCGACGACGCGGACATCGGTGAAGAAACTGGCAGCCAGGGAAAAGTGGACTGCGGAGCCGCCGAGCATGCGCTCGCGCTCGCCAAATGGGGTGGCCACCGCATCGAATGCGATCGACCCGACAACGGTCAGAGACATAGGCGGGATCGTACTCACAGGCGTGACAAGATGGCTTTGTGAAAGCGATCGAGATCGAAGAATTCGGTGGCCCGGAGGTGATGAACCTGGTCGAGGTGCCAGATCCGGTGCCCGGCGACGGCGAGGCGCTGGTGCGGATCAGCCGGGCCGGAGTCAACTTTTCCGACACCCACATCACCAATGACCAATACGTCGCCCGTCAGCAGTTGCCGCTGATTCCCGGAATCGAATTCGTCGGGGTCGACGAAGGCGGCCGGCGAGTCGCCGCGGTGGTCCCGAACGGCGCCTATGCGGAGCAGATCGCCGTGCCGGAATCAGTGCTGGTCGAGATCCCGGATGACATCGACGACGAGCAGGCGGCCGCGATCATGATCCAGGGAGTCACCGCCGACGGGGTACTCACGATCTCGGGAAACCTGAAACCCGGGGAGACCGTGGTGGTCGGAGCAGCAGCGGGCGGTACCGGAAGCCTGGCGGTCCAGCTCGCCCGCTCGATGGGTGCGGGCAAGGTGATCGGCCTCGCCTCCGGCGAAGAGAAGCAACAGCTCGTGCTCGATCTCGGCGCCGACGTCGTGATCGATTCCCGAAGTCCTGATCTGGGCGAAGAAGTGACCGAGGCGGCGGGGGGACCGGTCGATCTTGTGCTCGAGATGGCCGGCGGCAATTCCTTCGACCAGTTGCTCGGAACGATCGGCCCTTTTGGCCGGATGATCGTGGTCGGAATCGCCTCCCGTGAGCAAAATGAGATCAGGACTGGCAAACTGCTCAAGAACAGCCTCAGTGTTACCGGCTTCTGGCTGATGCACCTGCTGGCCCGGCCCACGCTCGCCCGCGACTCGATTGACCGGGTTTTTGGCGCTACTGCCCGGGGTGAACTCACAGCCGTGGCCGGAGGAACATTCGGCCTTTCCGAAGCCCGCCAGGTCCACCGTGACATTGCCGGACGAAAGACAGTCGGCAAACTGTTGTTGGACCCAAAGAGATAGATGACTGAACAGACAGAAGAGAAACTTTTCAAGGATCTCGGGCTCAGCCCGGAGATTCAACAGGCGATCGACGAGATCGGCTTCGACAAGCCGAGCCCGATCCAGGCGGAAGCTATTCCGGAACTGCTCGCCGGCCATGACGTGATCGGCCAGGCCCAGACCGGCACCGGCAAGACCGCCGCGTTCGGACTGCCGATGCTGCAGTACCTCGACCCCTCCAACGACGAGGTCCAGGCGGTCGTTCTGACCCCGACGCGCGAGCTCTGCATCCAGGTCACCCAGGCCCTCCGTTCCTACGCCGAGCATCTGGACATCGAGATCGTCGCCGTCTTCGGTGGCGCCCCGATCCGCAGCCAGCAGGCCCAGCTCCGTTCCGGCGCCCATGTGGTGGTCGCGACCGTAGGCCGGATGAAGGACCTGATTTCCCGCCGGTCGCTGGTTCTGACCGCGGCCCGCTTCGTGGTCCTCGACGAGGCCGACGAAATGCTCGACCTCGGGTTCCTCGAGGACGTCGAGAAGATCCTGCGGATGTGCCCCTCCGGACGCCAGACCGCGCTGTTCTCGGCGACCATGCCACCGCCGATCAAGCGTCTCGCGGACACCTTCATGTACGACCCGGTCACGATCTCGATCACCCCGAAGACCCTGACGGTCGACGCGATCGAACAGGCTTTCGTCGAGGTTCCGGGCAAGGCCAAGGTCGACAAGCTGGTTGATGTGATCAAGGCCGAGGATCCCGAACAGGCGATCCTCTTCTGCCGCACCAAGATCGGTTGCTCCCGCCTCGAACGTGACCTGAAGAACCGCGGGCTGGATGTCAAGGCACTCCACGGCGATCTCAGCCAGGGAGTTCGCGATGGCGTGATGCTGGCTTTCAAGAGCCATCGCTGCCGTCTGCTCGTTGCCACCGACATCGCTGCGCGCGGACTCGATGTGGATCACGTCACTCACGTCATCAACTACGACATCCCGAACAGCTCGGAGACCTACGTCCACCGGATCGGCCGCACCGGCCGCGCTGGCCGGACCGGCCGGGCGATCACCTTCGTGACCCCGGACCAGCGCCGGGACCTGGACCAGATCAAGAAGGACGTCAAGGCTTCGATCGACGAATGGGAGAAGCCGGAAGACCGGATCGAACATGCCCGGCCCCCCAGGCGCAAGCGTCGCGGCGAGCAGCCCGCTCCGCTTGATGACCAGCCCGCCGTGGAAGTCGAACCGGTCGAGGAATTCGATGAAGTCGTTGAAGTTCCGCTGGCCGATCCCGTCGATGACGTGAGCGAAGAAGCCGAGAACATTCCCGAGACCGCTGACGGCGCCGTGAAGCTGTTCGTCAACCGGGGCTCTCGTTCCGACATCACCGAGGAAGACCTGCGCTGGGCTCTCAAGGAAGGCGCGGTTCTGTCCGACGAGCAGATCGCCGACGTGAGGGTTCTAGAGCGGTTCTCCTTCGTCGAGGTCGACGGTGACGTGGCCGAGAAGACGGTCGAGTTCCTCGACGGAACCAGGCTCAAGGGTTCCGGCATCCGGGTCGAGATCGCCCGCAGCTAGGCGTTTTCCGGTCGGCTGCCTGACAGGCGGTCGACCGTTTCCAGCAACCGGTCGAAGTCGATCGGCTTGCCGAAAACCGCATCTGCGTCACCGGTGCTCTCGCTCGTCAGCTCCTGACCGGTGACCAGGATCACCGGCAGGTCGGGAAAGAATCCCTTGATCCGTCCGGCGGTTTCGATCCCGTCCGGTCCGGGCATCATCACGTCGCTCAGCACCAGGTCCGGCAAACGGGCCGGGGCGAGCCTCTCGAGGGCAGCCGCGCCGGTAGCGGATATCTCCACCTCGTGGCCGGCCATCACCAGGCGGCGTCGAAGCAGCAGGGCGATCGCCGGCGAGTCTTCGATCACCAGGATCCGGCTCAAGCGGGTCCCGGCTCGTCAGGTGTGAGCGCCGTTTCCCGGTCGACTGGGAACCGCAGGGTGAACCTGGCTCCTTCGCCCGGTTCGGAACTCACGTCGATCCAGCCCCGGTGGAGCTGGATGAGCCGTTTGGTCACGGTCAGGCCGATCCCGGATCCGGTGCGATCACCGGTCACCGCGTTCTCGCCGCGCCGGAAGCTGCGCAGTGACTCTTCGGGTTCTTCGAAGGGCAGCCCGTCCCCGTCGTCCTCGACCGTGATCGCAATGTGTTCGCCTTCCACCCTGGCGGAGACCTTGATCGCGGTTCCTTCGGGATTGTGGACCGAGGCGTTGTTCACGAGATTGAGGACCATCTGGGTTGCCCGGGACTGGTCGGCCGAAACGATCGGCAACTCGTCCTCGATCTCGCAGACGAGAGTCTGTCCCCGCTCCTCGACCTTGGGCCGGGTTGCGGTGATCACCGATTCGACCACCGCGCTCAGGTCGGTGTCGGCGAGATCGAGCCGCAATTCACCGAAGCTGTTCTTGCTCAGATCTGAAACGTCATTGACCAGCACCGTCAGATGGCGGGCGGTGAGCTCGACGATCCGGGCCGCCTCCACCTGCTCCGGGGTGAGGTTCGAATGGTCCAGGTTCAGGATCTCGGCAAAGCCCTGGATCGTGGTCAGCGGCCCCTTCAGTTCATGGGAGGCAGCCATCATGAAGGCCGCACGCCGTTCATTCATGACCTCGCTCCAGTCCGTTTCCCAGACGGTCAGAAGCATGCCCCCGTCAAGGTGTGGTTCTTCCCATACGACCCAGTGGAGTTCCGGACCGTTGTGGACACCGGCAAAGGTTGCGACCTCCCGCCGGATCAACAGGCGGTCCACCTTCTCTATGTGGGTCATTTGCTCGAGGGCCGGTCTCAGCTCGGTTCCGATGGTGAGGGAAGGGACCAGATCGCCGGCGGGCGCGTTGGCGTAGATGATTACCCCGTTGGAGTCGAGAGTGAAGATCGCACTTGGCAGGCCGTCGAGTGTTCGGCCAAGCAATTCGTCCTCATTGACGCGACCCTCTTCCCTGTCAGGCATGCCAAGAGATTAGCTGCCGTCCTGAACTCCGTCCGACTCGTAGTCTCTACAGCATGAATGCCAAGACCGACGGTATCGAGCACGGCCCGCTGGAGGAGTGGTTCCGGGAAAGGGTCAACGACCTGGAGCCACCGCTCGACTACGAAAAGATCCACGGAGGGATGTCGAACCTCACCTACCTGGTCACCGATCAGGCCGGGGCGCGGTGGGTGCTGCGGCGTCCGCCGCTCGGCAAGACCCTCGGTTCCGCCCATGACATGGGAAGGGAAGTCCGGGTCGTGACGGCCCTGGACGGGACCGGTGTTCCGGTGCCACCGGTGCTCGGATATTGCGAAGACGAGGAAGTGACCGGAGCACCCTTCTACGTGATGGAGTTCGTCGAAGGGCCGGTCATCCGGGGCCCTGAACAGGCAGCCGCATTTCCTTCCCCCGAGCAGCGCCGACGGCTGGGCGAGGGTCTGGTCGAGACCATGGCCAAGATCCACTCGGTCGACGTCTCGGAAGTGGGACTGGCCGATCTCGGCCGTCACGATGGCTATGTCCAGCGCCAGCTCAAGCGCTGGTCCGGGCAGTGGGAGAAGTCGAAGACCCGCGAGCTGCCTCTGGTCGAGGATGTCCACGCCCGCCTGGTCGAACTCGCTCCGCCGCAGTCGGCGACGTCGCTGGTTCACGGTGACTACCGGCTCGACAACGTGATCTACAGCCCGACCGGCGAAGTCGCCGCCGTGGTCGACTGGGAACTCTGCACTATCGGGGAACCGCTCGCCGACCTTGGACTGCTGATGGTCTACTGGCGTGAGTCCGGCGACGAGCCGATTCCGTTGATCACCCCGGCCACGGTCGAACCAGGGTTTCCAAAGCGCCAGGAACTTGCCGATCTATATGCGGAGATCACCGGCCGGGACATCTCGAAGCTGGACTATTTCGTCGCACTCGGATTCTGGAAGCTGGCGATCATCGCCGAGGGAGTCCTGGCCCGTTTCGCCGCCGGACAGTACGGCGAGGACATCGGCGACGTGGTCGAGCGCTCCCAGGCGACGATTGACCTCCTCGTCGGACAGGCCGACGAGGCGATCAACCGCATTGCCTGAACCGTTCAGGCCGGGTCCGCGCGACTAGCTGGCGGCGTAAGCGCCGGAGGCAGAACCGTCGCTTGACGGTGGCTGGGGCATCGAACCCCCGGCTCCGGAGGGTGACTGCGGAAGGTCGATGTCGCATGCCTCGAAGGCAGCGGTCATCTCTTCCGGATCCGGCATCGAGCCCTTGTCCGGAGGCGTTCCGTCGCCGGAGCTTCGATCCGGCAGGTCGACACCCTGGCTGGTCAGGCACTTCTGCTGGGTCGCGGTGAGCTCCATGCCTCCACCCGGTCCTCCGGGAGGGGCGCCCTGGGGCATCTGTCCTCCCGCAGCTGTGGCCGATCCGGTTGCTCCGGTGGTGCCGGTGGCATCAGGAAGCGTCTGGCTTTGCGGATTCGTCTGCGCCGAAGCCTGGGTGGACGTGTCCGTGCCGCCACAGGCCATCAGTCCGAAACTGAGGCCGGCAGCGGTCAGCGTCGCAACACATGCGACCTTTCGGCCGCGGTTGCCAAGACTTTCTTTCTTCACGTTTCTCCTTCGGTCGATTGCCATCAGGAGAAATCCTGGACCCCGACCCTTGGAGAAACCTGAGGCCCCCCTGAGAGGGGGCTACGAGTTCAGGCAGTCGCTCGGGAAGCGGCACGCTTCTTGAGGAATCGTCCGACTTCCCTCCTGGCGATGACCATCTTGTGGACTTCGTCGGGACCGTCGGCGAGCTTCAGCATGCGGCTGTAGCGCCACATCGCGGCCAGCGGCGTGTCGTCGGACATGCCGAGAGCGCCGTGCACCTGAAGCGAGCGGTCGAGCACGTCCATGACCATGTTCGCCGCAACCACCTTGATCATCGAGATCTCCTGTCGGGCAGCGTGCTTGCCGACCGTGTCCATCATCCAGGCGGCGTTGATCGAAAGCAGCCGGGCCTGGTCGATTTCCATCCGGGACAGGGCGATGAAGTCCTGGACGAACTGCTTGTCGGCCAGCGGGCCGCCGAAGGCCTCGCGGTCGGCGGCACGCAGGCACATCATCTCGAGCGCCCTTTCGGCCGAGCCGATCGCCCTCATGCAGTGATGGATGCGGCCGGGTCCGAGACGGTCCTGGGCGACCAGGAAGCCGGCGCCGCGGGCACCGAGCAGGTTCTCTTCCGGTACCCGGCAGTCCTCGTAACGGATCTCGCAGTGGCCCGGGCCCTTGTCGTGGCCCATCACCGGGACCGCCCTGACCAGGTTGAAGCCCGGCGTGTCCAGCGGCACGATGATCATCGAGGCATTGGCGTAGGGGTTCTCGCTCTCCTCGGTGTTGACCATGGCGATCGCGAATTCGGCGCCGACCGCGCCGGAGGTGAACCACTTGTGGCCGTTGATGACCCACTCGCCGTCTTCCAGCCGGGCTGTCGCGGCAAGGCCGGTCGGGTCGGATCCGGCGGTGTCCGGTTCGGTCATCGAGAAGCAGCTTCGGATCTCGCCGTCGATCAGTGGCTGAAGGAACTTCGCCTTCTGTTCTTCGGTG
>Ga0209023_10001718_pt1 | contig 28757 bp, 26 predicted proteins | sample LakOneMetagenome_FD_187468 | JGI IMG/M metagenome (GOLD analysis project Ga0209023, IMG submission 187468) | Freshwater and sediment microbial communities from Lake Erie, Canada (SPAdes) (version 2) | ecosystem: Environmental > Aquatic > Freshwater > Lentic | place: Lake Erie, Canada...
CAATCTTCTGGACCTGGATATGGGGGCCGCTGGGGCTTGTCCTGTCGACGCCGCTGACCGTTTGTCTGGTGGTGCTGGGCCGCCATATCCCGCAGTTTGAACTGTTCGACATCCTTTTTGGAGACGAGCCGGTCCTTGCCCCACACGCGCGGCTTTACCAACGGCTTTTGGCCGGTGACGCAATGGAGGCGACCTTTCGGGCGGAGGAGGCTCTGGAAGACAATTATCTGTCGGAATTCTACCACTCGACTGTCATCCCTGCCCTGCTGCTGGCCCAGGGCGATCGGGAACGTGACGTGCTGACTCTGGAGCAGGAGGAACGTCTTGCAGCGACCGCAATGACCATGGTCAACGATCTTCAGGAAATCGTCACCGAGGAGATCGAGGACGATGAAGAGTCCGCACCGCAACAGGACAGCGCGATCAATGCTCCGTCCGGCGAAGGCTTCAGTATCGTTTGTATCGGCGGAAGAAATCCCCTCGACAATGTCAGCGCGGCTATGCTGGCGCAGACGCTGGAAATCGAAGGCGCGGAGGCGACCCATCATCCATATGACGACCTGTCGCCATCGCGGTTCAAGTCGCTCGACATGGTTGGCAAGGATTGCTTGATCCTGTGTTTCCTCGACCCCTCTCCAACACGGGCTTCTCTGCTTCATATTAGCCGCATCAAGCGGTTTGCCCCGCACATCAGGGTCGGTGTCGTGATCTGGCAGATGTCACAGGAGCCGGGTGCAATCCCCGACGGCATGATACGTTTTGGCCCGATTGCCGAGACCAAGTTGCAAGAGGCGCGCGATCTGGGTGCGGATTTCGCAGCAACCGATGTCGAGGCGGCATTTGTCGGGGCGTTTGACAGATCGCCACCCATTGCCGTGCCCATGGCGGTTCAGAAAGCCCGGCAGACCACCAGGCGGCGCAAGCAGGCGGCAGCCTGACGGAAAGACCGTGCCCCGATCAATGAAGTTTCAAACGGAGGATACAATGGCCCGTTCCACCACCCGAAAGGCAGCAGATGCGATCGACGACGGCGTCGAGGCTCTGAAGACATCGGCGACTGCCGACAAGAGCGAAGACCTGCGAGCCGAGATAGACGCCCTGCGCCGTGACCTTGAGAAAATCATCGGCACTCTGGGCGAGATGATAAAGGCTCAACCAGAAGGGCTGAAACAGAAGCTCATGGAGGGCGCCGAGGATCTTCGCCACAAAGGCGAGGAGAAAGTGGCAGACGCCGCAGCAAAGGCGAGCGACACCATCGCAGACATTGAAGACTATGCGCGGCGTAAGCCAACCCGGGCTTTGGCCTTGGCGGCTGGGCTGGGAATGTTGCTTGGGCTTCTGTTCGGTCGGAGTTGATGATGCTGGGTCAATTGCTGAAAGGCGCGGTGATGGTCGCAGCCGTTGAGAATGCCCGCCGCGCCGCAAGGCGCGCGATGGTCTTGGCGATTGCGCTGGTGTTCTTCCTGATTGCCACAGGTTTTCTGCTGGCGGCTTCGTGGCAGGCGCTTGCGGCAGCCACGTCGAGCTTGACTGCCACATTGATCGTCGGTGGAGCAAATCTGGCGTTTGCACTGGTGTTGGTCGTGATTGCAAATGCTGGCGGGCGTCAGAGCAATATCGGCAAACGGCTGGCAGAGACTGCTGAACGGGATCTCTCGGCCTTTCATGAAAGCCTGAAGGGGGTTAGCCCACTTCTGCCTATCGTGGGAGCTGTGGCCATAGGCTATCTTTTGACCGGCAAGCGCCGCTGACTTGCGAAGTCGTTTCGCAGGAGTGCGCAAAATGAACAGTTGATTCAATCATTCGATTGATTAATACTAGAGCATGAGCATTGCAACCACCCCTGCCCCCAAAGGAACGCGCCTCGCACTGATCGAAGCTGGGCTTGCCCTGTTTGGACAGCAGGGTTTTGCGGCCACATCGACCCGTGCCCTGTCAGCGCGTGCAAAAACAAATATTGCGTCAATTGCCTATCATTTTGGCGGCAAGGAAGGCTTGCGGCTGGCTTGTGCCGACGAAATAGCGAGGCGGATTCAAGGGGTGTTTTCGACCCCCGGCCCGATGCCTTCCACCCCCGAGGAGGCGCGGGCAACCCTGCATGGTCTGCTCGACCGGATGGTCACCTATATCGTAGCGGGAGAACAGGCCGGAACGATGGTTCCCTTCATCTTGCGCGAATTGACCGAAGGCGGGGCTGCTCTTGATCTTATCTATGGTCATCTCGTTGCGCCGGTTCATGGCAGATTGTGCGAAGTCTGGGCGCTGGCGACGGACACAGCTGCCGACACTGAAACAGTCAGGCTGATCGTCTTCAGCCTGATCGGTCAGATCGTCTATTTCCGCCTTGGCGCGCGGGTCGTAGTGCGCCGCATGGGCTGGACAGCGATCGGTCCCGCTGAAGCCAAAACAATTTCTGCCGTGCTGACCGGAAATCTGGACCGGTTGCTTGGCCCGATCCGGAAGGGATAACAATGTTCCTTTGTTCAATACCGCTCCTGTCCGCTCTCTTTTCCGGCTGTGCACCGGTTCCGCCATTTGCGGCCGGATATGCCGAAGGCGAGTATGTCCTGATAGCGCCGGTCACGACCGCGCGTATCGAGCAGTTGCTGGTGGCGCGGGGCGACAGGGTTACGACAGGTGAGACGTTGGGAGCGCTGGAAAAGCGCGATGCCGAGATCGCTCTAGCTCAAGCAAAGGCAACCGTTGCGGTGGCGGAAAGCCAGTTGTCAAACCTGAAAGAGGGGCGTCGTCCCGAAGAAATAACCGTGATTGAAGCCTCGCTTGCATCCGCGCGAGCGCAGGCGGCAGAGGCAGAGAGGGTCGCTAAACGGCTGGCCAGTCTGACCAGCCGCGGCGCGGCCACGCAAGCCGAGCTTGATGACGCCACCACCGCAGAGAATGTCGCGAACGCTCGCGTCGCTGAAATCGAGGCTAATCTTGCGGTTGCCCGTCTTCCAGCCAGACTTCAAGAAATCGCTGCGGCCGAAGCAAATCTTGACCAAGCCAAAGCGGCAATGGACCAGACCCGATGGGCGCTTGATCAGCGCAGCCTGATGGCGCCCGCGACCGGTACGATCTCCGACATCATCCGTTATTCCGGCGAGATTGCAGGACCCGCTGCACCTGTCCTATCGCTCCTGCCTGACGGAGCGGTCAAGTTGAGGCTCTATGTGCCGGAAAACGCGGTGACGCTGATCAAACCCGGATCAATGCTGACGGTCCATTGTGACAATTGCGCGCCAGATATGACGGCAAGGGTCAGCTATGTGTCGGACACTCCGGAGTTTACACCGCCCGTGATCTACTCGCTGCAAAACCGCCAGAAGCTGGTTTACTTGATCGAGGCGCGCCCAGAGGGGAAGAATGATCTCAAGCCAGGACAGATTGTTGATGTTGGGCTGGGGCCCGCTTCGCAATGACCGCCGAACCCGCCATCGCCGTCACTGGTCTGGTCAAGCGATTTGGAGACACGACCGTCGTAAATGACGTCTCGCTGACGGTCGAAAAAGGTGAGATCGCGGGATTTCTGGGTCCAAACGGCTCTGGCAAGACGACCACCATCCGGCTGATGTGTGGCCTGCTGACGCCTGATGCCGGCCAAGGTCGAGTTCTGGGCCATGATATCTTGCGCGAAGGGGCGGCGATCAAGCGGAAGGTGGGTTACATGACCCAAAGATTTTCGTTCTACGAAGATCTGACCATCGAGGAGAACCTGAATTTTGTTGCGGGGCTTTATCGGCTCGAGCCCACACGCAAGTATGTCGCCGACACTTTGGAAGACCTTGGCCTGACCTCGCGACGGACGCAGCTGGCAGGGTCACTTTCCGGAGGCTGGAAGCAGCGGCTGGCGCTGGCTGCCTGTATCATGCACCGCCCTGAACTGCTCATGCTTGATGAGCCGACGGCAGGAGTCGACCCAAAAGCGCGGCGCGAGTTCTGGGATGAAATTCACCGACTGGCAGCTGACGGGCTGACCGTGCTCGTATCCACGCACTATATGGACGAAGCCGAAAGGTGCCACAGGATCAATTACATCGCCTATGGCAAGCTTGTCGCGCGCGGCACTGTTGGTGATGTGGTGCGGGGAGCCGGTCTGACCACCTTTGTTCTTGAGGGGCCAGGCACGACGGAGGCGGCAAAACGACTTCGCGGTCAACCAGGAGTCGATCAGGTGGCCCCCTATGGCAACAGTCTGCATGTCATCGGTCACAACGCCGAACGTTTGCTGGAAACCGTGACAGAAGCCGCGAAGGCCACAGGCACGGTGGTTCATTCTGCAGAGACCAGTCTTGAAGATGTCTTTATCCAACTGATGGGTCAGTCACAGGACAACGTGCGATGAGCCGCCTAATCTCGTTCGGCCGCATTCGTACTCTGATCACCAAAGAAGTGATCCAGATGCGTCGGGACCGTGTGACCTTTGCAATGATGCTGGGCGTCCCGCTGATGCAACTTCTTTTGTTTGGATTTGCGATCAATAATGACCCGAAGGGGTTGCCTGCCGCCCTTGTCGCGCCGACCGAAGACCGCTTCACCCGCGCTATTGTCTCGGCACTTGAACTGACCGGCTACTATCGTTTTGTTGCGCCGCATGCATCGGCCGCCGAAGCTGAGTTTCTGATTTCGCGGGGCGACGTCAGCTTTGTCGTCACCGTGCCGTCGGATTTTGGTCGGCGGGTTGTGCGCGGGGAAAACCCACAGATACTGATCGAGGCAGATGCAACCGACCCAGCCGTGGCGTCGGGTGCAATCTCCACATTAGGAACAGTGGCCGCGGATGCCTTGTTGCGCGAGACCGGGGCTGAGGCGCAGGCGGAAGCCGCTGCTACTTCGAAGCTGAATGTCGTCGTTCATCGACGATACAATCCAGAAGGTGTGACCCAGTACAACATCGTCCCCGGGCTGTTGGGTGTGATTTTGCAGATGACGATGGTGATGATGACTTCGATGGCGCTGACCCGCGAAAGCGAACGCGGCACCATGGAGAACCTTCTTTCGATGCCGGTGACACCGATCGAGATCATGCTGGGCAAGATACTGCCTTACTTTCTTGTGGGCGCCACTCAGGTGGCCGTGGTTCTGACTGCCGCGCGGGTTCTGTTCGGAGTTCCCTTCATGGGCAGCGCCGCCCTGCTTTTGGGCGGAATATTCGTCTTCGTGATGGCGCTGGTGATCCTTGGCTACCTCATCTCGACGGTGGCTCGGACGCAGATGCAGGCGATGCAACTGACTTTCTTCTATTTTCTGCCTTCACTTCTTCTGTCCGGCTTCATGTTCCCGTTTCGCGGAATGCCGGGCTGGGCACAGGCCATCGGCGAGATATTGCCGCTGACGCATTTCCTTCGGTTGATCCGCGCAGTGATGCTGAAGGGTGCAGACCATACGGCGGTAGCACAACCCTTGGCTGCGCTGGCGCTATTTGCCATTCTTTTCGCGATATTGGCATTGTTGCGTTTCCGGAAAACACTGGACTGAAGGCCGCCAATTTGGTCGACCAGAATTGCGGCATATACTGCACAGCCTGTGACCTTTCGTGTGGGGTATGTGCAGGTTGGCAAAAGTCAGCTAAAATTGCACAATTACTTTTGAGATTCGAAGCCTGTGTCTGGCTGCCGTCTGCACAGGAAGCTTATGGACGCTGTCGTTTGGGGGCATTCCGGCATGGGCCGGGAACGACAGCGCGGGTGGGTTATGGATAGAGCGGTGAAGCACACCGCGCCGCCAACCGGCGAGGAGTCTCCTGATCTGGAGGCATTACTGAAAGCAGGCTCTTTCCAGCAACGGCTGGAACAGGCCCGCATCAGGCGTGAGCAGGCGTTGGCCGAAAGCGGCCGTGATCCCGAGAAAGAGCTCAGCGGACTGACGAAGCCGTGGGAGCGTGCTGACTACGTTCAGCCGAAAAAACCGACTTCGCCCCGAATACCGCCTCGGCCCGAGGCCAAGAACGGTCCACGTCTGAAAGGGCCGTTTGACGGACCCACAGGGTTGGCATTGCCAGTGGACAATGCCGCTCGAGCCCCCAAGGTCATGGTTACCGCGGACGTGGCCCCGGTTGCCGCCACCACAACCGCCACCAGCTTTCCGATGATGAGGACGATGTTCGGCTTCGGTCTCGGGCTGAGCCTAGGTGCGGCGCTCGCCTGGTCATTCGGTCAGTTTGGCCAGCAGACATCAACGCAGCCAAACCCAATTGCCGAAGCAGCTGTAACGCCCCAAGGGGTAGCTCCTGCTTCTGCGTCCAATTCGGCTGTTGCGGCGCTTACAGAGGCCTCGGCACCGGCGATGGACAGTCCGGTTCAGATTGATGCCACCAAAGATCAGCTGAAGCGCCTTGCTGTGCCGGTCCTTTCTGAGGCTGGCGAAGCTCCGGAAAGCGCACCAGTGGCCCCGGATGGTCCGGCCGCTATAGAGATAAGTGCTATCGATGCACCGTCAGCAGTCCCGACGCCAGACGTCGGCGAAGCCGACGTGCCAGCAATTTTCGATGGACCACAGACTGCTGTAAGTATTGCAGCTCCCTTGCAACTGGCTGTTGCAACACCCGCAGACCAAGCGCTTCCTTTGCAGCCTCTGCCTACAGCTCCTATCATCCCGAGGATCAGCGTTCATATCTTCGTTCCGACAACAGGCACAAAGCTCGACGCCAAAGCGCTGGCTTCCGAGATCGGCTCTGCTGGGTACAAGATTGCAGAAACCGCGCCCGTGTCATTCACGGTAAAGAAGACGCATGTGCGTTTTTACCATTTGGATGATGCGGCTTCGGCAGAGGCTATCGCCAAGACCCTAGGGGCCACAGCGCGCGACTTCACGGGGCAGGCTGCCCCGCCGCCAGAGGGCCACATCGAAATCTGGCTGGCAGGATTGGAGCCCGTGGCTAAAGCGCCAGCACCTGCTCCGGTCAAGACCAGCAAGAAGGTCAAGCAGGCAACTCCGGCGAAGCCGGCATTGGCACCGATGCCCGAAGACGTGCAGATGCAGATTCTTCGGGACCGTATCTTGTCGCAGTTGAACTAGGATGGTCACGAAGGACATGGAACTATGCCGCGGCTGACTGTTCTTATCATCCATCAGGGCGCCAAGTCGTTGGCTCATCCTAGCACCATTTAACGAGTACGAGGTTAATATGCCCAATCAAAGACTTATCGCGATTGTCACAGTCCTTCTGATGATCGGGGGAGCGAACAAGCTTCTTGCCGCTTATACCCTTGACCAGCTGAAAGAGATCGAGCGCCTGGTGATGCAGAAGGATTCCCTCGCTCTTGGGGCCTACTTGAGCGAAAATATCGAAGTTACCGAGGGCGATGATCCACTGTCCGTTGAATTGCGCAAGTTCTTGCAATGCACACGTGACGGCGAACTAAACTGCTTTGATGCCGCGCGACTGCCCGGAATACCGAAAGACGCAGCGAAGGTAACTGCGGCAATCTATTGATCAGAGCGTCCTCCCCGCCGCGCGAGACCATGATTGGCAATGACAGATATACGATCAGTTACCTGTTTGACCCACGATTTCAGGGAGGCACCTCAGCGGCTATCGCTGCCGAACTTCGCGCTCTGGCCGAGGTAGGCCTGCGGCCCCGCTTGCACGCCGTCGAAAGTCAGATGTTTTCGGGAAGAACGCTTTCACGGCAGATCGAAGAAACCATCGCGGGACTTGGTCTCTCGCTTGAATGGAATAGCCCGAGCATTGGTGGTGATCTTGTGGTTCTTCATAATCCATCGTTCCTGAAGTTCGACAGTGCCTTTTGCAGCAGGATCGTTGCGCGCGACCTGATCACGGTCACCCACGAGAACTTTCTTCGCCCCAGTGGGGAAGAATCGTTTGACGTTGCGCACTGTCTTAAGCTGATTACAGGCAACAGCCTCGCCCTGCGTCGGCGGCTTGCACCCGTTTCGCCCTATAACCGCACCGTCCTGAATAAATGGCTGGCAGAGTCAGACAGCTGCGAAGATTGGCAGATGCTGGAAGATGACTGGTTCAACATCTGCGACCATACGCTGACCGCGCCGACGGCGAACCCACGCGATCGGCGTGGCAGGTTATCACGACCGGGGGCCGAAAAATTTCCCGCGCTCGCCGACCTCGATCTCTGCTTTCCGACTACGAGCGAAGCAAATGTCATTCTGGGCGCTGATGGCTTGATAGCGGGCAGAACGAACCGGCCACACTGGCAACTCTACGAATTTAACCGTCTGCCTGTCGAAAATTTCTTCGAGATGATCGATTTCTTGGTCTACTTTACGGCCCCCACCTGGTCCGAAAGCTTCGGGCGGGTTCTGGCGGAAGCTGTTGCTGCCGGTAAGGTGGTTATCTCTGACGAGCGCACGGCCGCGATGTTACCAGATGCGATCATTCCGGCGGAACCCGCCGACGTTGATCGCATCATCGCTGACTTCATAGCACACCCGGTGAGTTACCGTGATCAGGTTGAGAAGGCACAGCAATCGCTTGCGCATTTTTCACCCAGTGCTTTTCGGAGGCTGTTCGTCGATATCGTCAGGAACCTGCCGGGAGGCCTGAAATGATTCTTGTTGAAGCCGGGGAACTTTCCCTTGAAGCATTCGAGGCCAAGGTTCTGTTCGCGGCACAGCTAGATCGTCGTGGGTACCGTGCGGTCATCGACGACCGAACCATGCCAGAGAATGTGTCACGCAACTTGAAGTACGAAGCTTCACGGTTTCTCACCGATGTTACGAACCTGGAGCAAACCGAGGTGCTCCTTATTGGTGCACATCGGTTGACCGAAGAAATTCTACAGCATCTGCGATCATTGCGCCTCAATGCCTCGACCCGATTTTCGGGTGTCGGATTTTTTGCCAGACATCAGGATCTCATTTTGGCACGCTCGAAGATTGCTTTTGCCATTGGCCGAGACCCGAAGGTCATCAACCTTCTGGATAGCCAGTACTCTCCATTGGTGCCCGAGGCGCTCTCGCCGCAACTGGCGCTTTCGGATGAACAGCGCCCACCAAGAGTTGGTCCAACACGGCTTTGCGTCTTTCTCGACACCGGGATGTTGCAATCATCTGATACATTTTCGGCCCTTGAAATGCTGGCGCTTGACCCTGCACTTCATCTTTCGGTGTTGGTCAGTGGCCCGACGCCCGAAGCACCCGTAACGACTGTCCATAGTCATTACACGATCGACCGATTGGAGCATGTTTCAGCGATTTCAGTCCTTCGTCAGTGTGATGTCGCCGTCGTGGCGGGCGAAGGTCCGATTGATGAACGGCAGGCGGTCTTCCTCGTCGATCTGATGGCTTGGGGAAAGCCAACAATAGACTGCACGACAGACGAGAATATCCTGGCAGTAGGCGCGCCCGCCCTTCGCGGCCCTGAAAGTCTGGCGGCGCTGCCCACTTACCTGAAGGGCACAGCGCTTCTGAACCTCAAGGCGATCAGCAGTTTTATGCGCCAGAACAATTGGTTGAAGCGCTGTTCGCTGGGTCTGGTCGAACAGTCATTGGGCCTCGCTCCGCCCTCGGATGCGGATCGGTCACGACGAGCGCCTCGGACTGTTATGATGCCAACGAACGGAGTTGGCTTGGGTCATGCCCAGCGCCTCGGGCTGATCGCGGCATCGATGGAAACGCGGGCCAACACGCTCTTCGCGGCTTTTCCCAGTTGTGTGACGCTATTGCAGAACCGGGGCTTTGACTGCATTCCCCTCGTTCAAAAGAGCTCCGCTCACTCCGAGAGCTTTGCCAACGATCTCGTCAACTACCGAAGACTTGATCGCGCCTTACAACGCGGTGATCGGTTCGTGTTCGACGGTGGCTACATTTTTGACTCCATCTTCCGCCTGATACAGGAAAAGGACATCGGTGCTGCCTGGATAAGGCGTGGACTTTGGCAACCGGGTCAAGCCAACCTGCGAACGCTGGCGCGCGGCAAGATTTTCCGCAAGATCATCGTACCTCAGGAAGCCTTCGAGGAATTGAACGGCGGGGTCTTTTGGGACAGGTCGGTCGAAAACGTGGGACCGGTCGTTCAGACGATTGCAGCGCAAAACGGCAAGATCAGGCAGAAGCTCGAAGAAAAGATCGGGCGACCGTTTCAGAAGCTTATCGTCTCTATGCTCGGCGGGGGCAGCGCAGCTGATCGCTCGGCCCAATTGCAGACCTTGTGCAATCATTTTGAGCGCCGCAGCGACTGCCTTCACCTTATCATCGTTTGGCCAGGATCCAAAGTCGAACCGGGCCTGTATGGATGGCGAAACAGCCGTGTCATGCAAACCCAGAATGCTTTGGCCTTTGCCCTGGAGGCCGATCTGGTTATTTCAGCTGCAGGCTACAACTCGTTTCACGAAGTGCTCTACCATCGGCTGCCGGCGATCTTCATGCCGCAAATGGCGCCCTTCATGGATGATCAGGAGCGTCGCGCCCGCGCAGCGAGCGACAGGCAGTTGGCAGAAACCGTACTGGCCCACGAGCTTTTCAGACTGGAGAGGGAGGTGCAGACATTTCTGGACGAAGGCAAGGCTGCGGTTGTTCGTGAAAAGCTGTCGGAAGTCGAGCTTGCGAAACCCGGTACTGAACAAGCGGCACAACTCATTGACCAGATGGTGCAAGAATGAATGAGGCGCACTGGCTGCATCTGCTTACGCGCATTACGTCCGGCCTGCCGCTGGATTTTGATGCAGAGATCTTCCAGAAACCCGGCGCGCCAAGTGAGCCGGACATCTCTGACGATACGGCGAGCCAGCCGATGTCAACCAAGCTCTGGGAACGGGTTCCCGGAGAGCCGACATATCTTGGCGTCCGGGTGACGCATCCGCTGACCGACGTGGCGCGCTTGGCAGTGAAGCTCGCTTCCGCGGCTGTCGAGCGACGCATCTGCCCGGTGATAATCACCTCACTATCCACCAGCGGCTTTGAAACCTATGGGTTCAGGGTGGAAAGAGTGCCTGCATTACCAAGCGAAAGCCGCGCTAGGTTCGAGGCGGAACTTATCGCATTTTGGCAACTGGCTTTGGTGATCGACGCTGAGGACATTTCGGCGCTTGGTTAGGCGTCAGGCTTTTGCAGCTGCCCGCCCGTATTCAAGCGTTTTGGCGAAAGCCCAAAGGAACACCACACCACCTGCAATCACCAGGCTGTCGAGATACAGTGATGCCTCACCCAAGGCTTTGGCTGACCTTGCCGCAAATGACAATATGGTGCCAAGCGCAAAGACCGGCAGTGCGTTGCGCCCCATGATGGCAAGTGGCTCGCACCAGCGGCTTGCGCACAGATCCCTGACCCAGCCAAGTGTGCTGAGAAGATAGATCAACGCGAGCGCGTGAAAGAGGCGCGGAACCGAGAGGAAGGTCTTGTCAAAATCCCGGATAAGGCTTGGTGCGCCTGCGGCGGCTGCTTTGCCCATCGTGGCATTGGCCACCGCGGCAAATGCAGGCCACTTCAGCCAGACAAGCGACAGCACAAGCAGACCACTCGAGAGGACGACCAGCCAGATGTTTTTTGGAACGAACCGCTCTCCCTTCCGTATCGCAAGGCCGGTCAGCAGCCCGAGCACGAACAGAAGCTGCCATGAGATCGGATTAAGGAACCAGCCGCCGTTTGTCGGGAAGTTCGGCAAGTTCAGGCCGTTTATGCCCGCAAGCAACCAGAGCGCGACTGACGCCGCGACCGTGAGTCTGGGCGCGAGCCGGGCCGCGAGGATCAGCCACGGGCAGGCCAATAGCAAGACGGCGTACATAGGCAGAATGTTCACATAGCCAATCTGGTGCGTCATGAGCGGAATGCCAGTCAAAACACCCGCCATATCCTCAAAGATCACCTGCACATTGTCTTTGGTGAAAAGGCTTGGGTCGCCACCCAGCCTGAGTGTTGCAGCGGCTATGCCGATAACCCACGCCGTGATCATCATGTGAACGAGGTAAAGCGTCCAGGCGCGGCTCCAGATTTTAGATATCCCTGGCCACTTCCGCGATTGCCCCATCAACTCGCCATAGGCGAGAGCAGCCGAGGTGCCAGAGATATATACAAAGCCCTCAGCCGCGTCGGAAAAGCCAAAATTGCGGCTGGTCAGATGCTCAAAGATCGTCCCCGGCACATGGTTGATGAAGATCATCGCAAGCGCAAGGCCGCGGAAAACATCGATGCGCCGATCACGCGGGCGCTTTGCCTTTGGAACGGCTTTGGCTGCGTCATCGGAAATGCCCGCGGCTCGTGCAACGGCGGCAGAAGTTACTGTCATGTCAGCCACGCGAGAATTCGAGCCCTTTAGGAGCACCAAGATCATACGACGAAGCCTCAAGGCCCGTCCAGCGCGCGAGAATCTCGTCGTGCAAATCGAGAATGCGTGGGCGATGCAATTCCTCTGGTGTGGTGAAGAGGCGGCGGCGCGGGTCAGCGGAGGGGTTAGGTTGAACCTGCCGCGAGCTGAGCGAGATGATCAGAGGCGCACAGATCATCGGCAACAGCACAGGCAGAACCCAGAACAACAAATCGTTGGTCAGCTGATGGGCAATGATCATGCCAATGACACCAGCAAAGACGATAAAACGACTTGCTTCCCAGGCCTCCCAGAGCGTGAGCTCGGCCCCCCCCCGGTGGTTAGCCGGCCAGCCACCGTCCCGCCCCATTAGGACCTGAATCACCGAACGGGTCTGATAGGCCATCAGCACCGGAGCCATCAGACTGAGAAGCAGGAAGTCCGACAGGACCGACAAAGCGGCGATGCTCGTCCCTCCAAAGCGGCGGGTACGCCCTGTGAGGATAGCCTCCAATGCCGTCAAAAGCTTCGGCATCATCAGAAGGCCAAAAATACCGATGGCCAAACCGATCGCCTTGGCGGTTTCGTCACTTGGAAACACCGGGAAGAACTGATGCGGGTCAGGGAAATAGTTTGGCGGCGGCTGGGTCGCACGGTCGAATATCACCGATAACAGATAGCCCGCCCAAAGTACCGGAGCCACATAGGCGAACACGCCCTGAAAAAACACGAACCTGCTCCACAGCCGCAGGCCTGGCGCTCCAATGATGCGCAGGTGCTGAAGATTGCCCTGACACCAGCGCCTGTCGCGCTTGGCATGTTCGACGATACTTTCGGGTGCTTCCTCGTATGAGCCACCAAGGTCGGTATCGAGGCGAACCGTCCACCCGGCCCGTGCCAAGAGCGCTGCCTCGACATAGTCGTGGCTCAGGATATGGCCGCCGAAAGGCGGGGGACCGGACAAGACTGGCAGGCCGCAGCTTTCGGCGAAGGCATGGGTGCGGACCAGAGCATTGTGCCCCCAGAACGGACCAGTTCTACCCTGCAATCGCGCGAGCCCGCGGGAAAACACCGGCGAGAAAAATGCGGCGGCGAACTGCATGGCGCGGCCAAACACCGATTCTGCGCGAACGATGGCGGGCAAGGTCTGCAACAGCCCAAGATTGGGGTCGGCTTCCATCCGCCGGACCATCTCGGCGATGGTCTTGCCCTCCATAAGGCTGTCGGCGTCCAGGATCAGGGAATAATCATACGCGTCACCGGACTTGCGAAAGAAATCCTCGATATTGCCAGCCTTGCGACCGGTGTTCTGCGTGCGGCGGCGGTAGAATATCTGGCCTTCCCCTCCGGTTTCACGCAAGAGCCGGGCAAACCACAGCTCTTCCGCCTGAGCGACGGCCGGTGTGCGCGTGTCCGACAGGATTGCGAAATGCACGGCTGCGTCAGTCGCTTCGCGCACCGACCGGTACATTGCTGCGACGCGAGCGAACGTAACGGTCGGATCTTCGTTGCACACCGGAACCAGAACGGCGGTCGTGCCTCTGATGGGTGCATCCGAAAAACGCCCTGCTCTGGGCATAGGAGCAAGCCCGATCAAGCCCAGCATCGCCCCCCAGGCCAACCAGGTTGTGGAAAGGAACAACAGCAAAGTGCTGACAACCGCAAAGGGTGTCAGTCCGTTCGCTGCGGAATACTGCAAGAAGATCGCGGCGGCGCCGATCCCTATGAGGTTGGCCAGCACAACGGCACCGATGCGCAGCATACGTATTGGCATGGCGGACATCCGCCTGCTCGACCTGGCCGGAGGAGCCATGGCTCAGGTCTCGGCCCGACCGAGAGGCAGAGCAAGCAGGGCACGAACCCGTTGTCCGAAACGGGACGGCTGCTCAAGAATTTGCGTGGGCATGGAAAGCGGTGCGTCGGGCAAAGAACCGGGGGCCACCCCGATAAACGCAACACGGTCTGCCGCATCGCGCGAGACGGACTGTTTAAGAATCGGTGTCAACTTGGTCATGGCTTCACCCACTGGAACATCCAGACTTCGGACAGCTTCTTTCCATAGCCGGCGACGTGCGCCGACAATTCGCATAAGGTTTGCTTCTCGGATGCGACATCAAATACCAGTCGCCAAATGTCAGTACCCTCAATTTTGTGAAGGGTGATGAACTCGGCTTTGCCGTTCGTTACCGTCACCACAGGCGCCACCGATGTATCGTCGCCTGGGATTCGGCTCAACATGCCGCCCTTGAAATCGACAACAAATTTGCGTGTGTCAGGCGGCGTGGAAAGGCCCGCCGTTCCGCCCACGCCACCGCGCGTGGCGACGACGATGGCGCGATCTTCCGTCTCAGGTACCGGCAGGCGGCCCCAGTGCATACGGTATGCAATCTCGATGCTTTCGCCAGCGAGAGGTTTGCGTTCGGGGACCCAGTAGGCGACGATATTATCATGGACTTCCAGGTCGGAAGGGATCTCCACCAGACGTATCTTGCCGTTACCCCAGTCACCGATTGGCTCGATATCGACGGAGGGTCGCAATTCGTAATGGGCCTCGGCGTCCTGATAGTCGTCGAACGTGCGGCCACGTTGATGAAGGCCGAAACGCTGTGGCCGCATCTCGGTGAAATAGGAACTCGCCAGTTGCAGGGGGTTGTTCAGCGCGCGCCACATGACATCACCATCGGCGCGGACGATGCGCAAACCGTTGCTGTCATGGACCTGCGGACGGTAGTCATCGAACCGGTTCCGGTTGATGTCGGAGTAGAGGAACATCGAGGTCAGCGGCGCAACGCCCAGCTCGGCAACTTCGGCGCGGAAGAACAGGCGCGCCGTCACCTCAACCACCGTATCGATGCCCGGGGCCACAACAAAGCGATAGGCTCCGGTCACGCTCGCACTGTCGAGCGCGGCATAAAGCACGACACTGGCAGACCCCGGCGCGGGTTTTTCGAGCCAAAATCCAGTGAAGCGCGGAAACTCCTCTGCCTCGGACAAGCCGGTGTTTATCGCCAGACCGCGCGCAGACAGGCCATAGGCGTTGCCCTGCCCCAACGCGCGGAAATAGCTGGCGCCAACAAATGACACGATCTCGTCGAAGAGATCGGAACGGTTCAGCGGGTAGTTGAGCTTGATCCCGGCGACGCCAGGCAGGGCAAAGTCCTTCGGCACTTCCGCAGCAAGCTTGCCGCGATACTCGAAGTCTGCGGTCGTGAACTGCATCTCGGTCGCGGCACCGTTGGAGACCTCGTAAACCTTTACCGGCTCCTTGAAGAGCCAGCCAACATGGAACGGCATCACCCGCCAAGTGCTTCCGTCCTCAGCCCAGCGCGCTCGCTTCGGCCAGAACTGGATCATCTGGTAGGAATCGTAATCGAGACCCGCAAGAAAGTCAGAAAGCGGCGGCGCAACCGGATCTTGCCCAGCAGCCCGCGTCTTCATCACCTCGGTGAGAGCATCGAAGCTGAATGGCTCGGATTGTGGTGCAGATTGCTGCGCCCGCAAAATGGACGGCAACGCAGTAGCACCGAGCAGAATCCCTAAGGAAATTCCACCGCAAAGAACCCCTCGCCGTGAGACCGAAGCCCGGTAGTTTTCAATGTTTTCAGACATTCCGCAGACTTCATTCAGGCGCCGGGCACTCAATCCCACATTGTGCATAATTTTTCTAGTCGTGATGTTATGCCATCGGCGCATATCTGCCATGCCCAAGCATGAATGCTGCACCGCAACATATGCCCCGTTCAGTCGGATTTGCGATAGCTTTGGGTGTAAATGCGAAGGTTGACCCTGGCGACCGGGGCGCCTTCGGCGTCGGTTCCACTGTCGCCGAAATCGGGCTTCAGCAGCAAGATACGCCATCGACACTAGAAAATGCCCGCACTCATTGGTGTGAGGGCGGGCATTCCGATCCGATTGTCCGCTCAGAAGGGACTGTCGGGGAAGTAGAAGCGCGCGGCGTTTTCCGGGGTGATCAGGGTCGAGCCGATGATGAAGCGGCCGTAGACTGGTGCGTCCGATACGAAGCGAAGCGCGGTCATTTCAATGGCAGCCGAGATGAGCGCCGGGGGATAGGTGACATCAACAGGAATCTGCGGATCCTTGTCCATGATGCGCTTGACGATCTCTTTCATCCCGGCACCGCCGATAACCCACATCTCCTTGTCGCGACCAGCCTGAGCAATGGCCTCGAGAACGCCGATGGCCATGTCATCATCTGCGGCCCAGACGGCGTCGATCTTGGGATATTTGGACAAGAAATCCTGCATCACTGTGAAAGCATCATCGCGGTTCCAGTTGCCGTGCTGCATGTCCAGAACTTCGATGCCGGAGCCTTCGATGGCTTTTTGGAAGGAGTCGACCCGTTCGTTGTCGAGCGTCGTCGGAATCCCGCGCAAAACGACTATCTTTGCGCCGGACGGCAAATTCGCCTTGAAATACTCGCCAGCCACACGCCCGAACGCGACGTTGTCACCCGCCACGTAGAGGTCCTCGATGCCCTCTTGTGATAGGCCTCGATCCACGACCGTCACCCACTTTCCGGCGTCCTTCACGGCTTTGACTGGAGACGTGAGCGGCTCACTTTCGAACGGAAGCACTACCAGCCCGTCGATATTGCGTGTGGCCAGCATGTCTTCGATGTCATTGACCTGCTTGCCGGCCTCTCCGGCCGTGGCAAGGACAAATTCAAGGTTCGGATAGGCCGCTTTGAGGCGATCAATCGTTTGTTGCGCGTGCCAGTTCAGGCCACCCATGAAACCGTGGGTGGCCGACGGAATGGCAACCCCTATGGTGAATTTCTGATCCTGAGCGCTCACACGGGTTGATGTCACCATTCCCGCCGTCACAGCGACGGCAGCACTTGAAGCAAAGAAATGTCTGCGATTCATGGTCTTCCTCCCAAATTACCGCTCGTCGGCGGCTGATTTTCCTCGTTGCAGAACAACAGCGAGCACGATGATGACCCCTTGGATCGCGCCATTGAGGTAAGGCGAGACCAAGTCGGCCAGGTTGAGAATGTTGTCGATCAGGCTGAGGATAATGACGCCAACGACGGTGCCCCAAACACGCCCATAACCACCCTTGAGCGCGGTGCCCCCGATGATCACAGCCGCGATGGCTTCGAGCTCCCACAACATCCCGGTCGAGCCAGACGCCGATCCAAGTCGGGGCACATACATTATGGTGGCAAGGCCCACGAGCAGGCCAAGAGCGACATAGGTCCAAAGCAGGACACGCTCCACGTTGACCGCCGAGTAGCGAGCCACCTTGTCGTTCGAGCCTATCGCTTCGCAATAGCGGCCAAAGCGTGTATGGCGCATGGCGATTTCACCAAAGATGGCGATCAGGGCAAACATGAGTATCGGCCATGCTATCCCCAAAAACCCGCCATAGTAGACGGGGCGGTAGAATTCGCGGGCGGCAAAGTCGAGACTGAGCGTGCCACCGTCGGCAATCCATGTGACGAGGGAGCGAAATATCCCCATCGTCCCAAGCGTAACGATGAAAGGTTCGATACCTGCTCGCGTGACAAGCAACCCGTTGCACAGTCCCGCGAGCAGCCCGACGGCAAGCGCGACGGCCATTCCTGCCAAAACGAGCGGGACGCCGATGCCCAGCGTCGGGATCATCGCGTTCATCGCAAGGATCATCATTCCGGCGATAAAGGCGGCCATTGAGCCGACTGACAGGTCGAGTCCACCAGAGGTGATGACGAACGTCATACCCACCGCAATCATGCCGATGAAGGCAGATCGAGCGAGAACGTTGGTGATGTTACCCGCCGACAGAAAGTTGTCGTTCAGCGATGCCCCAAGCACCACAAGGAGAATGAGCGCGACGACCGGCCCTAGCGCCGAAAGCGAAAAACGGCGCGGTGGTGCCAATTTGGAGCCTGCGACCTCAGACATGTTCAAGCTCCCTCTCCGTCGTACCCATCACCAACCGAACGATTGCAGTCTCGTTGATTTCAGCGCCCTCCAGCATGCCTGCCTTGCGTCCCTGTCGCATCACCAGCACCCGGTCAGACAGGCCAAGGATTTCGGGCATATCGGACGATATGACGATGACGCTGCGACCCTCCGGTGCGAGGCGGTCGATAAACGCATAGATTTGGCTCTTGGTACCTACATCGATGCCACGAGTAGGTTCGTCGATGATGACGACTTCGGGATCGGGCAACATGGTCTTGGCAAGAAGTAGCTTCTGCTGGTTTCCGCCAGAGAGGTTGCCGGTCATCATTTCACGTTTGGGCGCGCGAATGTCGAACTCGCGGATGGCCTCACCAAGCGCGAGTTCCTCGGCGCTGCGGGAAATCAGCGGCGAGCCGAAGTGCGGCAAGGTGGACAGCGTCAGATTTTCGCGCAGCGTCTTTGCCAGCAGAAGTCCACGTTCTTTCCGGTCTTCGGTCAGATAGGCCATGCCATGCCGCGCGGCGTCCGACATCGAAGCGATATGGACTTGTGTGCCATTGCGGCGCAGCACGCCGCGATGCTGTCGCAGGCCGACAAGACCTTCGGCAAGCTCCGTCCGACCTGAACCAACAAGACCTGAGATGCCGAGGACTTCGCCCTTGCGCAAAGAGAAACGGATGTCGCTGACCAGCTTTCCGACGCCAAAACCGTCGACCTCGAGCGCTGACGGGCCAAAATCTGTGCGGCGTTGCGGAAAGATATCCTTCAGATCGCGACCGACCATCGCGGTTGCCATACCGTCTTCGGTCAACTCGCCCTTCGATGCCCGTCGCACAACGGCACCATCCCTCAGTACGGTGACCCGGTCTGCAATGCGGCTGACCTCATCAAGCCGGTGCGACGTAAAGAGCAAGGCCACCCCTGATGCCCTGAGCCGATCGATCTGCCGAAAAAGAATCTCCACCTCGCGATGGGTCAGGACAGCAGACGGCTCGTCCATGATCAGAATGCGAGCTTTCCGAGACAGGGCCTTGGCGATCTCGACCATCTGCCGATCCGAGACAGGCAGATCGCGAATAAGTGCATCAGGACTGATCGCGGATTCTAGGGTTTCAAGCAGTTTACCCGTTTCGCGACGCATGGCCTTGTGGTCGAGAAGTACCTTGCCCAACTCACGTCCGAGCCAGATGTTCTCCGAGACGGTCAGATCGGGAGCAAGGTTGAATTCCTGATGGATCACGACGACGCCGGCCGATTCGGCCGCTGATCCGGAAGCATAGGGCACCGGTTTTCCGTCAAGCAGCACCGTCCCGGAGGTGGGTGCGAGGAAGCCGCCAAGAATCTTCATGATCGTCGATTTACCGGCGCCATTTTCGCCGATCAGGGCGTGAACCTCGCCCGCGTTCAGATCGAAATCGACACCGTGCAGAATTTCTATGGGACCGAAGCTCTTGCGGACATCCTTCAGGGCAAGAGCAGCGGTCACAGTGTCACCCATGACGCATTTCGACGTGACGACTGCACACACGCTTCGACGAAGCGCATACCGCTAAGCCCGTCCTGGATCGTGGGGAACTGGACGTCTGCTGACCAGGCTTCATTGGCCTGTCGCGCACGGATGGCGCGGGCAGCTTCAAGATAGATATTGGCAAAAGCCTCGAGATAACCTTCGGGGTGGCCCGGAGGAACACGAGTAACACGATTTGCCTCGGCACTTGCGCCGGGACCGCGCCTCGTCAGCAATTGGCGGGGCTGACCAAGCGGCGTGTACCACAGGTGGTTGGGATCCTCCTGGGTCCACTCGATACCGGCCTTGCTACCATAAACGCGCAGACGCAGTCCATTTTCGTTCCCCGGTGCCACTTGCGAGGCCCAGAGCATTCCCTTCGCGCCGCCAGCATAACGCAGCAACACATGGGCATTGTCATCCAGGGTCCGCCCTGGCACGAAGCTTGCCAGGTCCGCAGCAATCGCCGTCGGCTCCTGCCCGGTTACAAAGGCGGCAAGGTTATAGGCATGGGTCCCGATGTCACCCAGCGCACCACCAAGTCCTGATCGCGCGGGATCGGTGCGCCACTCGGCCTGTTTTGAGCCAGCGGCCTCCAGCCTTTCCGTAAGCCAGTCCTGCACATACTCGACCTGAACGAGCCGTATCTGACCCAGATCGCCGCGCGCTATCATCGCCTGTGCCTGCCTGACCAACGGATAGCCGGTGTAATTGTGCGTCAGAACAAACAATGCATTCGAAGCGGCTGCCACCTTTGCAAGTTTGCGGGCGTCCGCCATTGTCGCGGTCAGTGGCTTGTCGCAGATGACATGGATGCCGCGTTTGAGAAACTCGATCGCGGGCGCTGCATGCATGTGGTTGGGCGTCACAATTGCCACCGCCTCGATGCCATTCTTCAGGCGCGCCTCTCGAATGGCCATTTTGTGATAGTCGTCATAGCTCCGCAACGGGTCGAGCCCCAACGCCGTCGCCGACTCCCTTGATCTCTCTGGCGACGATGACAGAGCCCCCGCGGCCAGTTCGAACTGCCCATCCAGCCGGGAAACGAGCCGGTGAACCTCACCGATGAAAGCACCCTGCCCGCCGCCTACCATGCCAAGCCGAATTGGACGCATGGTCATGTCTCCAACCCCAAAAGGCGACGGTTGGCAGCACGGTCAATTCCTGACGCTGCGAAGTCATCGAATGCTCGCTCCGTGACACGAATTATGTGATCGCGGACGAATGCCGCGCCTTCGCGCGCCCCGTCCTCGGGATGCTTCAGGCAGCACTCCCATTCCACAACTGCCCAGCCAGGAAAATCCTGAGCGGCCAGCTTCGAAAAGATCGCACCGAATTCCACCTGGCCATCACCGGGTGAGCGGAAACGCCCTGCCCTGTTCAGCCATGACTGAAAGCCACCGTATACACCCTTGCGCCCGTTTGGATTGAACTCTGCATCCTTGACATGAAACATCCGGATGCGGTCGGCGTAGATGTCGAGGTGATCGAGGCAGTCTAGGCACTGCAAGACGTAGTGCGAGGGATCAAAAAGCATGCAAGCCCGTGAATGGCTGCCAACCCGGTCCAGAAACATCTCATAGCTGTCGCCGTCGTGCAGATCCTCACCCGGGTGAATCTCATAGCAAATATCGATACCGCAGTCTTCGGCGTGGTCCAGAATGGGTCGCCACCGCCGCGCCAGTTCGTCGAACGCCTCCTCTACCAAACCTGCTGGTCGCTGCGGCCAAGGATAAACGTAAGGCCAAGCCAATGCGCCCGAGAAACTCGCCATGGCGGTGAGGCCAAGATTGCGTGAAGCAGTTAAGGTCTTCTTGACCTGATCCACCGCCCAGTTCTGCCGGGCCGCAGGTTTGCCCCGGACCGCTACGGGAGCAAACGCATCGAACATCGGGTCGTAGGCCGGATGGACTGCAACAAGTTGACCCTGCAAATGGGTCGAAAACTCAGTCACCTCAACGCCGTTCTCTCGAGCTTGCCCTGCCCAGTCATCACAATAGGCCTTCGATGTTGCCGCTTTTTCGAGATCGATCAGTCGTGCGTCCAGTGTCGGCACCTGCACGCCGACATAGCCGCACTCTGCCGCCCAACGCGTTATCGATGCCCATGAATTGAACGGAGCGGCGTCTCCGGCAAACTGCGCGAGAAAGATCCCCGGCCCTTTGATTGTCCGCATAAGCTCCTCCCCGAGCTGACGTTTGGGCAATGTAATCGGTTGCAACAACTTTAATCGCGCGATGTAATCGTTTGCAATACGATTCCTTTCTGCTTTGTTGATTGAGCCATTCAGCAGCGCGGCGTAAGAGGAGCCATGAAACAAGAACGGCCCAAAATCAGTGACGTAGCTCGCATTGCGGGGGTGTCGACTGCGACCGTGAGCCGCGCCATAAGCAACCCCGGACTGGTAAGCAACGAGACCCGCGCAGCGGTTCAAGAGGCAATTCGGGCCACAGGCTATCGACTGAATCACGCCGCGCGCAACCTTCGGCACCGCCGCACTGGGGGTATCGTTGCACTGGTGCCGAACCTGGCAAACCCGTTCTTCTCGAAGATTTTGTCTGGCATTGCTTCGGTCCTCGGCCCTGCTGGCTATAACCTGTTGGTTGCTGACACGCATACGACTGGTGCCGATGCTCTTTTGTCTTACGCCGAACCCAGCCGCGCTGATGGGTTGATCATTCTTGATGGCAACTTGTCTTCAGAGGCTCTGGTGGCAGGCAGAGTGCCACTGGTCGAGGCTTGCGAGTGGGTCCCCGGTTTGTCTGCACCGCGCATAAAGATTGATAATCGCGGCGCGGCGGCTTTGGCGATCGATCATCTGGTCAGCCTTGGCCACCGCCGTATTGGACATGTGACGGGACCACAGGGCAATGTTCTTGCAATCGCAAGACTGGCCGGAGTGCGGGACGCACTCCAGCAAAAAGGGCTGATGCTGGACGAGACAGCGGTCTATCCCGGAGACTTTACGCTCGAGTCCGGCCGTGCCGCCGGTGAATCCTGGCTTCAGCAGCCTCAGGCAATCCGGCCCACCGCAATGTTTCTTGCCTCCGACGAGATGGCCTGCGGCTTTATCGGTGAGTTACAACGACATGGCATTCGCGTTCCAGAAGACATGTCGGTCGTGGGTTTCGACGATATCGAACTTGTCGCCCACATCTCGCCTCCGTTGACGACGGTGCGCCAGCCACGCGCGGAGATCGGCCGCGTCGCCGCAAAGAGAATGCTGGCCGTTATTGCGGGGCAGAGCGAAGCCACCGACACTATCTTGCCAGTTGAACTTGTCATTCGCGAAAGCACAGCTGCACCAGCCGCGCAAAACAAATCATAGCACGCGTTCGCCATGCGTCGCTGTCGACCGGGCGGAACTTAAAGGTTTTCCCGGATCAATATTTCAATACGGATTTTCTCTTGTGATGCGATCACGTCGCGTCGATCACATCGCGCCTTGAGAATTCGGATCGCACTACGCACCAGATGGCCGGGATCTTGGGTAATCAGCGCATCGACCTGAGCTGCGAGAAGCGCGTTCTCCGTGAAAGGCGTTCGTTCGTGCGCAACGATGACCGGATCGCCCACATCCCCCATCCGCGAGATGACCTCCAATGGCAGGCGAGCCTCGCTGCTAAGGACATAGATGCCCGCCAAAGACCGCTGGCTTGCGATGCTATTCCTAACGATCCGTTCGGTCCGTTCCTGATCACCATGCGTCTCCAGCGATGGAAGTACGGTAAGGTATTGGTAATCCTTGTTGATAATCTCATCAAAGCCCAACCGGCGCTCAAGACTGTCACGAGAATGCATCGTCTCGGCAATAACCAGAATATTGCCGGGGCGGTTATTCGCGAACCGCCCCATCAGGCGGCCTGCCGTTGCGCCTGCGGCCCGGTTGTCGATACCTACAAAATCCTCATCAACGCTGGTGACTTGACCAGAAATAAAGGCAACAGCGTGGATGCCTCGTTCCATCAAGCGGGCCTGCGCGTCACGGACTTGCGGCGACTCGGGCACCATTATAGCGACCCCATCCACTGACTGCGGATCGAGGCCACCCAGAAAATTTGCAATCTGGTGCGGATCGCTGTCGTGAATATGAACGACCTCCGCGCGCATCATCTCGGACGCAAATGCCGAGTTTGCCTCGGCGATTCTTGCGACAAGCTCTTTCAGGAATTGATCACCGCTTCGCGGCAACAAGAATAAAAATTGGTACTCCTTGCTTCGGGCAAGATTGGCGGCGGAAAAATTGCGAACAAAACCAATTCTTTCAATGATTTGATTGACCTTCTCGACTGTGTCCTGCCTGACACCGGCGCGATTGTTCAGGACACGATCCACCGTCGCAAGGCTTACGCCAGCGGCTTTGGCAAGGTCCTTAGTCGTCGGTCGCATTCGTTACCTCGGTGGTCAGCCGAACCATCAGCCTGCCTTCTTTTTCACCGAATATTTGCGTGTTGGCAATCACAATGAGGCACGTACCTCAGAAATGACTTGCAATGAGGTACGTACCTCACCTAGGCTCAGATCAGCAAAGAGTCGCGGCGTGGAGGCCGGGGCCGGCAAATGGGAGGAACGTCTGATGAATGCGAGACTGTTGGTGACCGCGGCGTCATTGGCCATGACTGCAGGAATGGGTACGGCCTATGGTGAGGATCTGACGCTATGCTGGGCCGCGTGGGATCCTGCAAACGCGCTTGTCGAGCTGAGCAAGGACTATGAGGCTCAGTCGGGCAATACGATGCACTTCGAGTTTGTGCCCTGGACCAGTTTCGCCGACCGCTTCCTGAACGAACTGAATTCGGGCGGAAAGCTCTGCGATCTTATGATCGGAGACAGCCAATGGATTGGCGGCGCGGCGGAGAATGGGCAGTACGTAAAGCTGAACGACTTCTTCGATGCCAATGGCATTTCGATGGACGCCTTCATTCCGGCGACGGTGGTGGGCTATTCCGAATGGCCAAAGAACACACCAAATTACTGGTCGCTGCCAGCCTTCGGCGATGTGGTCGGATGGACCTATCGCAAGGATTGGTTCGCACGACCGGAACTTCAGACCGAATTCAAGGAAAAGTATGGTCGTGACCTGGCGGTGCCAAAAACATTCTCCGAACTCAAGGACATAGCCGAATTTTTCCAGAACCGCGATATCGACGGCAAGAAGGTCTACGGCGCCTACATCTATACCGAGCGTGGATCCGAAGGGATCACCATGGGTGCGATGGATGTGCTCTATTCGTTCGGCTTCAAGTACGACAACCCTGACAAGCCATATGACATGGAAGGCTTCGTGAACTCGGACAAGGCGGTTGCTGGCCTGGAGTTCTATAAGTCGCTCTACGATTGCTGCTCGCCTCCGGGCATGTCGAATGCCTACATGGGCGAGGGTGTGGACGCCTTCAAATCTGGCCAAGTTGCCATGCAGATGAATTTCGCTTTCACCTGGCCCGGTTTCAACACCGATCCAAACGTCGGTGGTGACAAGACTGGCTATTTCGTGAATCCGGCCGGTCCCGATGGCGAACAGTTCGCTCAACTTGGCGGGCAAGGCATTTCGGTTGTGGCAACTTCCGAAAAGCAGGAAGCGGCACTGTCGTACATCAAATGGTTCGCACAACCTGACGTGCAGGCAAAATGGTGGAAACTCGGCGGTTACTCGGCGCTTCGTGCCGTGGTTGAAGACCCAGGCTTTGCCACCAGCCAGCCTTATGCGCAGACCTTCCTCGACAGTATGGCCATCGTGAAGGACTTCTGGGCAGAGCCGTCCTATGCGACGCTCATGCAGTCTTCGCAGAAGTGGTTCCATGATTACGTTGTCGCCGGGAACGGCACTGCCAAGGAAGCGCTCGACGGGCTGGTTGCCGATTGGCACGCCACGTTCGAAGAGGAAGGTAAATACTGATCAAGGCTTCCCGTCCACCGCAGGACGGGAACTTCGCGCGAGGCCCTTGAGGGACCGACGGGCCTCGCGCATCATTGCCAAAGCCCTCACATCAGGAAGTCATCATGTCTGATCCCCTGGCACATCGCATCGCGGCGGCCACGCCAAACGGGCTTGCCCGCCGCATACGCGGCCTGTCCGACCGCACGATCGCCTGGCTTTTCGTAGCGCCCACGATCTTCCTGCTTCTGGCCGTTAACATATTCCCCCTCATCTGGACGATCAGACTGTCGCTCACCGATTTTCGGACGAACCGGCCAAACAATCCGGTGAAATTCGTAGGAATCGAGAACTACCGCAAGATATTGACTGATGTGGACACTTGGGTTTCGTTGCAGGCGACTGCGCACTTCCTGATCTGGACGATCGCCCTGCAAGTGCTGATAGGTTTCACGCTTGCCTATCTGATCAACAAGAAATTCCGTGGCAACGATCTTTGGACGACACTGATCGTTCTGCCGATGATGCTGTCGCCTGCCGTGGTCGGCAATTTCTGGACGTTCCTCTACCAACCGCAAATTGGCCTCTTCAACTATGTGGTTGCCTTCTTTACCGGGGCAGACCCTTCGAGCTTTTCGATGATCGGGGAAGTACCTCTCGCGCCTTGGGCAATCGTCATCGTCGACACTTGGATGTGGACGCCCTTCGTCATGTTGATCTGCCTTGCAGGTCTGCGGTCCATCCCGACCAGCATTTATGAAGCTGCCGAATGTGACCGAGCGTCGAAGTGGCGCCAATTCTGGACGATCACCATTCCGATGGTCTTGCCGTTCCTTATGCTCGCGGTCCTTTTCCGTGGCATCGAGAACTTCAAGATGTTCGATCTTGTGGTGCAACTGACGGGCGGTGGACCGGGTGCGACAACCCAACTCGTATCTATCGACCTGAAGCGTGAAGCTTTCGAGAAATGGCGCACCGGCTATGCCTCGGCCTACGCGGTCATCCTCTTTGTCACGGTATTCGGGCTCGCTTCGATTTACGTCAAGGCGCTGAACAAGGTGAAAGACAGATGAGCTTTTCCATCACCGAACCCTCGTCCGGACAGAAATGGTTCGCAGGCACACTTGTCGTTCTCTACGCGATCATAACGCTGCTGCCACTGGTCTGGATCATCGCCACCGGCTTCAAGACGCCTTCGGACTCGATTGCATATCCACCGAAGGTCTTCTTCGACCCGTCACTTGAAGGCTATGTGAACCTGTTCACCTCACGAAGCCGGGTCACACCCGAGGATCTGGCGGCCCTTGGACCACCGACGACCTGGTATGACACCATAGTCCGCCAGTACGACATGGTGATCACGGGCCCGAGCCGCTATGGCGAGCGCTTCCTGAATTCGGTCATCATAGGTTTTGGCTCGACGTTCCTTTCGGTCTTTCTTGGCACAATCGCCGCATATGCCTTCTCACGGTTCAAAGTGCCGCTGAAAGATGATCTGCTGTTCTTCATCCTGTCGACGCGCATGATGCCACCCATCGCCGTCGCCATCCCGATTTTCCTGATGTACCGCCAGTTGGGACTGAACGACACACATCTTGGGATGATCTTGCTTTACACGGCGGTCAACCTTTCGCTTTCGGTCTGGCTTCTCAAGGGATTCATTGATGAAATCCCTATCGAGTACGAAGAAGCGGCGCTGATCGACGGCTACACAAGGTTTCAGGCTTTTTACAAAGTCGTGCTGCCGCAGGCGGCGACCGGGATCGCATCGACGGCGATATTCTGTCTGATCTTTGCCTGGAACGAATATGCCTTTGCTGTCCTTCTGACATCTGGCGAAGCACAGACCGCACCACCATTCATTCCAACGATCATCGGCACCGGAGGGAAGGACTGGCCTGCCGTCGCAGCAGGCGCCACGCTCTTCCTTCTGCCGATCATGGTCTTCACCATTTTGCTGCGAAAGCACCTGCTGCGCGGCATCACCTTCGGAGCCGTCCGCAAATGACCAATTTTCTTCAGGGCCTTTTTCGACTGCGCCGTTCGCAATGGGAAATGGTGGCCACGCTCCTTATCGCGCTTGGGGTGTTCATGCTGATGCAGCCGTTTGTACTCTGGCTGTTCACCTACTCGTTCATCGTAACACTTACCGGCACCGTGATGTTCATCATCGTCAGCCATTTTCCGGAGTGACAGATGGCCCAGATCGTCATCAAGAACATCCGCAAGGAATTCGGTGCCTTCACGGCGGTGCAATCTTCGACATTCACGATTGAGGACGGTGAATTCTTCATGCTGCTCGGGCCATCCGGGTGCGGCAAGACCACAACTTTGCGCATGATCGCTGGGCTGGAGCTTCCGACATCGGGTGAAATCTATATCGACGGGGTAGAGGTCAGCCAGAAGCCTGCGTCCCAGCGCGATATTGCGTTCGTATTTCAGATGTTTGCCCTTTATCCGCACATGAATGTCCGGAAGAACATCTCCTACCCTCTCGTCAGCCAGGGACTGCCAAAAGCCCAAGTCAAGCAGAAGGTGGAAGAGGTTGCAGCAATTCTCGGTATCGAGGCGCTCCTGGATCGACCAGTCGGTGGCCTGTCTGGCGGCGACCGCCAGCGCGTAGCCCTTGGTCGTGCCATCGTGCGAAATCCGGCCTGTTTCCTGATGGATGAACCGTTAGGCGCGCTGGATGCCGAGTTCCGCGAACATATGGCCGAAGAGTTGCGCGCCCTACATGATCGCATGCGGGCGACGACCGTTTACGTGACGCACGACCAACTCGAAGCGATGCAGATGGGCGACAAGGTGGTTGTCATGAATCACGGGGTGGTCGAGCAATTCGGCAAGCCGCAAGACATCTACGACTGGCCCGCAACAACCTTCGTCGCAAATTTCATAGGTTCGCCCCCAATGAACTTCCTGACCTTCCAAGGAATGGTCGGCAGTGGAACACGGCAAGTCTCTCTCTCGGATGCCACGATTGAAGTGCCGGAAATGTTGGCGGGTGCGAGCGGGCCGCTCGTCTTCGGGGTGCGCCCAGAGAATGTCCATCTCGATGATACCGCTCCATATCGCGGCCGCGTCATTGCAACTGAGTATCTTGGGACAACGCAGATCATTACGTTTGACACGCCAAATGGCCAGATCAAGGCGCGGATCGGATCGGAGCGGCATGTGTCTGCGGGAACGACCACTGGGCTGAAGTTTGACCACCGATCCATCTCTCTGTTTGACGGAACCAATGGGCGA
>Ga0209023_10001719_pt1 | contig 28746 bp, 28 predicted proteins | sample LakOneMetagenome_FD_187468 | JGI IMG/M metagenome (GOLD analysis project Ga0209023, IMG submission 187468) | Freshwater and sediment microbial communities from Lake Erie, Canada (SPAdes) (version 2) | ecosystem: Environmental > Aquatic > Freshwater > Lentic | place: Lake Erie, Canada...
CTCCCCCGGTGGGGGAGGAACTCGCCCTCCGTCTCGGCCTGCGCCAGGTCGATGGCTTGGCCGAGGCTGCCGCTGCGCGGATTGTGGCGGGGCGCGAACTTGGTCCCTACCGCGATGTACGCGAGCTGCAGGAGCGAGCGGGCCTGAGCCCGGCGGTGATCGAACGGCTTGCCAGCGCCGATTGCTTCAACTCGCTCGGGCTGACCCGGCGCCAGGCCTTGTGGGATGCCCGCAGCCTGATTTCCGCGCCCGACTTGCCGCTGTTCGCAGCCGCCAAGGCGCGTGACGAAGGTGCCGAGACAACGCCGACCCGGCTACCGCTGATGCCGCTCAGCGAGGAAGTGGTGGCCGATTACCAGACCCAGCGGCTCAGCCTGAAGGCCCATCCGCTCGCCTTCCTGCGCGCTTCGCTGGGCGACCGCGGGTTCATCCGCGCGAGCGAGCTGGCCGGGCACAAATCATCGCGTGCCGTGCAGGTCGCCGGCGTGGTGCTGATCCGCCAGCGCCCGGGCAGCGCCAAGGGGGTCTGCTTCATTACCATCGAGGACGAGACCGGGGTCGCCAACATTGTCGTCTGGCCCGATGTGATGGAAAAACAGCGCAAGGTGATCATGGGCGCACGGCTGCTCGAAGTGCGGGGTAGGGTCGAGCAGGACGATGGGGTGGTGCATGTCATCGCCCAGCAGCTGACCGATGCCACGACGAGCCTTCACGCGCTGTCGGACGACCTGCTGCAAACCCAAGTCGACCGCGCCGACCATGTCCTGCGCCCCAACCAGGGCAGCCGTGGCGGACATCCGCGGGATGTGCGGGTGATCCCGAAATCGCGGGATTTTCATTGAAACCGGCAGATCACCTTAGCCTGCAGCCAACCAGGCAGGACGCTCAGCGGCTTCACCAAACCAGCCCCAATCGGTAAGCGCTTCGATGAAATTTTCCCGATCGAAATGACAATAGCTGTCCGAGAGCTGAGACTGATAGAACTTGCTGCTCAAAGCGGGACCTTCAAGCGTTGTCATCACCATCCCCGCCTTGCCGCCAAAATCAGGCAGATGAACCTCGACCCAAACCCTAGCGTCTGGTTCCAATTCAATCGGGAAAGGCGCGATCACCCGAATGCCGAGCACCGGCCCGGCCAACCGCCAGGCTTCTACCAGGGACCAATCGAGTCCATCCATTGAATCAGCCATCCCATGATCCTACACCAGCAAAAACAACACAGGGAGAACCGAAATGCGCGCCGCAATCCTGATCCTGACCGCCGCTGCACTGGCCATGCCAGCCCAAGCGGCCAAGCCCGCCAAGCCCGCACCGCTACCCGCCGCGATCTACACCGATCCCGCGCCCGACAAGGCGCATCCGGCGCGGATGGAGGTGCTGCATATTCCGAGTGGCGGGGTTTTGATCAATGGCGTCGCCTATCTCGCCTCGGGCGCCGGGCCGCATCCCACTTTGGTGCTGTGCCACGGCTGGCCGGGGAACGAGAAGAACCTCGATCTGGCGCAAGCAGTGCGCCGCGCGGGGTGGAATGTGGTGACCTTCAACTACCGCGGTTCGTGGGGCAGCCCGGGCAGCTTCCGCTTTGCCCAGAACCCTGAAGATGCCCGCGCGGTGCTGGCCTATTTGCGCGATCCGGCCAACGCGGTGAAGCTGGGGGTCGACCCCAAACGCATGGCGATCGCGGGACATTCGATGGGCGGCTGGGTGACCGCGATGGTCGCTGGGCAGGATGATGGCCTGCTGGGCGCCGGATTGATCTCGGCCGGCAACATGGGCGCAATCGGGACAATGCCGCGCGCCGACGTGGTCAAGATCTCAGCCGGCAACGCCGAGACGCTGGCTGGAACCTCGCCCGAGCAAATGGCCGACGAGCTGATCGCCGGACAGCAGGCCAACAACTTCCTGCAAATGGCGCCCGGCCTGGCCAAAAAGTCGTTGCTGGTGCTGACCAGCGACGATGGCCTGGCCCCGCAATCGGATGCCCTGGTCGCGGCCGCGCGCGGTGCGGGCGGCAAGCGGATTAGCGCGGTCCATGCCGCGACAGATCACTCATGGTCCGACAAGCGGGTGTTTCTGGAAGGGCAAGTGATCCGGTGGTTGCAGGGGTTGCTCAAATAGCAATCCCAATCCCGTTCGTGTCGAGCGAAGTCGAGACACAGTGCGCGGTGTCTCGACTTCATTCGACACGAACGGAGGAAGGTGGTTGGAGTCTAAACCGCCTCCAGGGCGTAACCAGCAGACCTGACCGTCCGCACCGGATCAGGCGCACCGTCGATTTCGATCCCCTTGCGCAAACGGCGGATATGGACATCCACCGTGCGCAGTTCGATCTCGCTTTCGTTGCCCCAGACCGCGTCGAGCAGCTGGTTGCGACTGAACACCCGGCCGGGGTGCTCCATGAAGTGGCGCAGCAGGCGAAACTCGGTCGGACCCAGAGCGACAACCTGGCCGCGGCGCATGACCTTGTGCGCGACGGCATCGAGTGTCAGGTCGCCGACGGTCAGAATCTCGCCCGCAAGTGCCGGACGGATCCGGCGCAGGATTGCGCCGACGCGGGCCAGCAGTTCGCGCGGACTGAAAGGCTTCGTCAGGTAGTCGTCGGCCCCGGTTTCGAGACCGCGAACCTTGTCATCCTCTGCCCCGCGCGCGGTCAGCATCAGGATCGGAACATGGGCGGTGGCCTTGCTCTTGCGCAGTCGCCGGCAGACCTCAATCCCGCTGGTGCCTTCGATCATCCAGTCGAGCACCACCAGATCGGGCGCCTCTTCCTGGGCGAGCAACAGAGCCTCGTCGCCATCGGGAGTTACCTGGACCTGGTAGCCTTCCTGCTTGAAGCGGAATTCGAGCAATTCAGCAAGGGCAGGGTCATCCTCGACGAGGAGGAGACGGGGAGCGCTCATGATCAGGCCCCCGCCTTGTCTTCCCGGTCGGTCAGATATTCGCCGGTCGCCGCGTAATAGACCATTTCGGCGACATTGGTGGCGTGATCGCCGATCCGTTCGATATTGCGCGCGACGAACAGCAACTGCGCGGCGCTGGAGATGGTCGCGGGGTTTTCCATCATGTGGCTGACCAGATTGCGGAACAGCGATTCGTAGAATGCGTCCACCATGTCGTCGCGCTCAACCACGGCTTTGGCCAGGATCGGATCGCGCGCAGCATAGGCGGTCATTACGTCGTGAACCATCCCACGGGCGACGTCGGCCATGGCCGGGACCAGGGTCAGCGGCTCAAACTTCTTGCGTTGTTCGATCTTGTCGGCGCTCTTGGCGATGTTCTTCGAATAGTCGCCGATCCGCTCGACCACCCCGGCGATCTTCATTGCGGCGATCACTTCGCGCAAATCGTCAGCCATCGGGGCGCGCAGGGCGATAATCCGCACTGCCAGCCGGTCAACCTCGGCCTCAAGCGAGTCGATCTTCTTGTCGCGGTCGATCACTTGATTGGCGAGGTCGAGATTGCCCTTGACCAGAGCTTCCATCGCTTCGCTGAGCGACACTTCGGCGAGACCGCCCATTTCCGCGATCAGCCCGCGCAGCTTGGTGATGTCTTCGTCGAAGGCCTTGACGGTGTGTTCGTGAGCCATCTTACCCGTACCTTCCGGTGATATAGTCTTTGGTCCGTTCCTCACGCGGGTTGGTGAAGATATCAGAGGTTTTGCCGTATTCGACCATCTTGCCGAGGTGGAAAAAAGCAGTGCGCTGTGAAACGCGCGCGGCCTGTTGCATCGAATGGGTGACGATCACGATCGCATAGCGCCCGCGCAGTTCGGCGATCAGTTCCTCGATCTTGGCGGTGGCAATCGGATCGAGCGCCGAGCACGGCTCGTCCATCAGGATCACTTCGGGTTCGACCGCAATCGCACGGGCGATGCACAGTCGCTGCTGCTGGCCGCCCGAGAGCGCGGTGCCGCTTTCGGTCAGGCGGTCCTTGACCTCGTCCCACAGGCCCGCGCGTTTGAGGCTGCGCTCAACCGTTTCATCCAGCTCGGCCTTGCTGGTGGTCAGACCGTGGATCCGCGGGCCATAGGCGACATTCTCATAGATCGACTTGGGGAAGGGGTTGGGCTTCTGGAACACCATGCCGACGCGGGCGCGCAGCTGGACCACGTCCATGCCTGATTTGTAGATATCCTGCCCATCGAGCTTGATCTCGCCTTCGACCCGGGCCCCGGCGATCGTGTCGTTCATCCGGTTGAGTGAGCGCAGGAACGTGCTCTTGCCGCAGCCCGACGGGCCAATGAAGGCGGTGACGTACTCGTCGCCGATATCGATCGAGACGTCGTCGATCGCGCGCTTCTCGCCGTAGTAGACCGATACGCCGCGCGCGGCGATGCGGGCCTCTACGGGGTCAAGGTCGTGAAATGTTGTCATTACCAGCGGTTCTCGAAACGGTTGCGAAGGTAGATGGCCATGCCGTTCATCACCAGCAGGAACATCAGCAGCACGATGATTGCGGCCGAAGTGCGCTCGACAAAGCCGCGGTTGATTTCGTCCGACCACAGGAAAATCTGCACCGGCAGGACCGAACTGGGCGAGGTGAAGCCTTCGGGCGGGGTGGCGACGAAGGCCTTCATCCCGATCATCAGCAAGGGGGCAGTCTCACCCAGGGCGCGGGCCATGCCGATGATCGTACCTGTCATGATCCCGGGCAGGGCGAGCGGCAGGACGTGGTGGAACACGGTCTGGACCCTGCTGGCTCCTACTGCCAGTGCGGCATCGCGGATCGACGGCGGAACCGCCTTGATTGCGTTGCGGCCCGAAATAACGATCACCGGCATGGTCATCAGCGCCAGGGTCATACCCCCGATCAGCGGCGCCGAGCGCCAGTACGGAAAGATTCCCAGGAACAGCGCCAGGCCCAGCAGGCCAAAGATGATTGAAGGGACCGCAGCCAGATTGTTGATCGAAACCTCGATCAGGTCGGTCCAGCGGTTACGCGGCGCAAATTCCTCAAGGTAAACTGCGGCGAAAACCCCGATCGGGAAAGCCAGCGCCAGCGTGATAAGCATGGTCAGCATTGAGCCCTTGAGCGCCCCCCAGATCCCCACCGACTGCGGGCTGGTGGCGTCCGAGCGGCTGAGGAAGCCGGGATCGAAGCGAGTGGCGAGTTGGTCCTTGGCGGCGAGCTCTTTCGCCAGCACGACCATCTGCGGTGCGCCATCGCCGCGCAGGCCCGAGGCCAGATCGTCACTGGCGGGCAGCGAAACCGCGAAACTGGAATTGATTAGCGCCGGGTCGGCGGCGATCTTGCGGGCGACCTCGCGCCAGGCTTCGCTGTCGAGTTCGGCTGCGGCCTTGTCGCCCAGCGCCTTGGATGCAGCGAACTGGACCACGTCACGCAGGCCTGCGCCCTCGAGCGCGCGCAGCGGATCGTCGCCGGCCAGCTGCGAAGGATCAATCTGGAGCATGCCGCCCGACAGGTCGAGCTTGAACGCCAGTTCGGCGCGCTTGAACCCGCCGACCGCATTGGCGGTCATGGTCACCAGCAGGAAGGCCAGCACCAGCGCCGACAGCGCGACCGCGAAAAAGCCGATCGCGCGGAAGCGGCGCTCGGAAGCGTGGCGCTTGGACAGCCGCGCGGCGATGCGCTGGGCGCGTTCGTGCGAGGACAACTCAGTCATAGGCTTCGCGGAACCGCTTGACGACGCTGAGCGCGATGAAATTGAGCGCCAGCGTGACCAGAAACAGGACCATGCCGAGCGCGAAGGCGGACAGCGTGGCGGGATGATCGAAACTGCCCTCGCCGGTCAGCATCGCGACGATCTGGTAGGTGACGGTGGTCATCGATTCGAACGGATTGGCAGTGAGGCGCGCGGTGGCACCGGCGGCCATGACCACGATCATCGTCTCGCCGATCGCGCGGCTGACCGCCAGCATGATCCCGGCAACGATGCCCGGCAGGGCGGCGGGCAGCAGCACCTTGCGGATTGTCTCGCTCTTGGTTGCGCCCATCGCCAGGCTGCCGTCGCGCATAGCCTGCGGGACCGCTGCAATGCTGTCGTCGGCCATCGATGAGACAAAGGGGATGATCATGATTCCCATGACCAGACCGGCGGCAAGCACGCTTTCGCTCGAAGCGCTGGAAATGCCAATTGCATGGCCGAAATCGCGGATCAGCGGAGCCACGGTCAGCGCCGCGAAATAGCCATAGACGACGGTCGGTACCCCAGCGAGAATTTCAAGGATTGGTTTCATCCAACGCCGCACGGTGGAGGTCGCATACTGGGTCAGGAAAATGGCGCTCATCAGTCCCAACGGGATCGCCACCAGCATCGCGATGATCGCGCCGATGAACGCCGTGCCCCAGAACAGCGGCAAAGCGCCATAGTTGGTCGCTACGCCCTGAGTGGGCGCTGCCATTGAGTCTGGACCCCAATGGGTGCCGAACAGAAAATCGACCGGGCTGACGAACTGGAAGAAGCGGAAGGTTTCGAACACCAGCGAACCGATGATCCCGGCGGTGGTGAAAATCGCCGCGAGCGAGGCGAGCAGAAGTCCTGCCATGACCGCGCGTTCGACCCGGGTCCGCGCCGCAAAGTTCGGGCGCAGCCGCAGAAACGCGAAAGCACCCCCGGCCAGGCCCAGCAGCACTGTCACCAGCGTGCCGATCACGGCATAGCGCTGCATCGCCGCACTGAAGGGTTCGACCAATGCGCGGGCCTGCTGGTTGAAAACCGCGTCGGTCGATCCGCTGGCCAGCGCGCGGGCTTCGGAAAGGATCGCATCGCGCTGGAATCCGAATGCCGGCAGCTGTCCGGCGGCCGGATCGGCCAGAACATGCGCCAGCACTAATCCGGGACTGATTGCGGCCCAGACAACCGAGAACAGCAGTGCCGGGACCAGGATCCACAGCGCCACATACCAGCCGTGATAGTTGGGCAGCGAATGCAAGTCGCTGCCCGTGGCGCGGACTTCGCGGCGCAAAGCCCAGGCGCGTCCCCGCGCCGCCAGCCAGCCGACCAGGCCCAGCGCAAGCGCTAGCAGAATCGGAATAGCTGGCGACATCGGGTAACTCTTACTTCAGGTCGGCGCCGTTCAAGAGCGAAAACTCGCTCGCAGCCTTGGCGCTCTTGGCCAGCACGTCGTCAGGAGCAACCACCATGCCCTGCTTGGCCAGCAGACCATCCTTGCCCCAGCTCTTGGCCCATTCGGCCACGAACTCACGCAGGCCCTTGATCGCATCGAGATGCGCGGCTTTTACGTAGATGTAGAGCGGACGCGCGCCGGGATAGCTGAAGTCCGAGATACTGGCATAAGTCGGCTCGACCCCGTTCATCGTCAGGCCGACCAGCTTGTCGGCGTTTTCTTCGAGGTAAGAGAAGCCGAAGATGCCCACTGCCTTGGGATTGGCTTCCAGCTTTTGGACGATCAGATTGTCGTTCTCGCCCGAGTCAACATAGGCTCCGTCGCTGCGCACTTCGCCGCAGACCTTGTCGTGCTTTTCCTTGTCGCTGTCCTTGAGCGCCTTCATTTCGGCATTGGCGTCGCAGCCCTTCATCAGGATCAGTTCCTTCAGGGCATCGCGGGTGCCCGACGTGCTGGGCGGGCCATAGACCAGGATCGGTTCGGCGGGATAAGCCGGATTCACGTCCTTCCAGGTCTTGGCCGTATTGGCCTTGCCATAGGGATTGGCGGCCAGCGCCTTGTAAACGTCTTCCGGGGTCAGCTTGAGGCCAAGGCCGCCTTTGGCTTCGGCAAAGGCGACGCCGTCGAGCCCGACCTGGATTTCTACGATCTTGTCGACGCCGTTCTTGACGCAGTCTTCAAATTCGCTCTTTTTCATCCGGCGCGAGGCATTTTCGATGTCCGGGTGCTGCGCGCCTACGCCAGCGCAGAACAGCTTCATGCCCGCGCCAGTACCGTTCGATTCGGTGATCGGCGACTTGATCGCGGGGTTCGACTTGGTCAACGATTCAGCGACCGCCTTGGCAAAGGGATAGACGGTCGATGAACCGACCGCACGAACCTGATCGCGCGAACCACCCTGGCCGCCGCCGCCGCAAGCAGCAAGCAGGGCCGAAGCGGCGATAGCCGTGGTGAAGGTGAGGAAAGATTTCTTGGTCATGCGAATCGCTCCATTGGCGTTATCTGAATCCGCAAGTGACCCCCTTGTGTGACAGTTGCGTGACAATTGGCTGGCGATGCCCGGATGTCACACGAGTGTCAGTCGATTGGCACAAAGCGTCATGAATGTGTCACACAATCGTCATAGCGAGACTGCGAATCCAAAGTCCGCTCAAGAAAGAATGCCCGATGCGAAGCCTGACCAAATGCCTGTTGCTCGCCACACTTTGTGGCACTGCCAACCCGGCCTTGGCCAATGAAGACACCGCCTACTGGCAGAACCTGAACCTGACCCTGAAGGTCAACGACGAGTTCAGGGTCTCAAGCGAAACATCGTTTCGTTCCAGCGATGCGCGTGGCTTCTACCAGCTACAAGAAACCCTGATGGTCGGCTATAAACCAAGCAAGAATGTCACCATCTGGGCGGGCTATGTTCACTCACCGGGTTACAACCATGGTGACTTTGCCTTTATGGAACGCCGCTTCCGCCAGCAGGTCAATGTTGACAACCTGGCGCGGATCGGTTCGGTCAAGATCAATGGCCGGGTTCGGCTGGAACAACGTTGGCGCGACAATACCGCCGGAACTGGCTGGCGGCTTCGCCCCTCGCTTCGCGCTACTGTCCCGGTAGTCGGCAAAGTCAATCTGGTTATTGGGAACGAATCCTTTTTCAATCTCAACACCACCAGCTTCCAGAACCGTGACGGGGTTGAACGGATGCGCAATTCAGCTGCGCTTTCCATTCCGCGTTCCAAATCGATAACCATTGAGGTCGGCTACATGAACCAGCACGCATTTGTGCGGGCCGGGCCTGACAATGTCGATCACGTTTTGACAACAGCCCTTTCCGTTTCGCTTTGACGGCCCGATTCAAGGATACATCTACCCATGCGCAAACTGACCACCGTTCTGGCCCTGGGCACGCTGCCCGCCATTGCCGCACCGGCCCATGCCGACGACTTTCAGCACTGGGAGACCGTCAATATCAGCGTTGCCTTGCCGGAAGCATTCAAGATTTCGAGCGAAACAGTGCTGCGCACCAGCGATGCACGCGGTTTCTATGAGGTTGAGCAGAACGTGATGCTGGGCAAGAAGCTGAACAAGATGGTGACGGTCTGGCTGGGCTACACCTTCGATCCAGCTTACAGCCATGGCAATTTCGTTCGCCGCGAGCACCGCTTTCGCCAGCAGGTGAGTTTCGACAACTTTGCAACAATCGGCAAGGTGAAGCTGAGCGGACGACTGCGGCTGGAGCAGCGCTGGCGCGAGGGCATAAGTGGTACAGGCTGGCGGCTTCGTCCGCAAATCAAGGCATCGATGCCGTTTGTGGGCAAGACGACTCTGTCATTCGCGTCGGAAGAATTCATCGACCTGAACAACACCGCTTTCCAGCAAGTCGACGACCTTGAGCGGATGCGCAATTCGGTGACGGTGACGATTCCGCTCAGCAAGAAGATCAACCTCGATGTCGGCTATCTCAACCAGCATGGCTTTGTGCCTGTGGGCGCAGACACGCACGACCACGTGCTGACCTCCGGGATCAGCGCGTCGTTCTAGTTTAGTCCGCCGCAAGGGGCAGGGTAACCGTTATGGTCGTGCCTTCCCCTAGCGTGCTGGCGATGTCGAGTTCGCCTTGGTGGCGCTCGACGATATGTTTGACGATTGCTAGACCGAGACCGGTCCCCCCCGAAGCCTTGCTCCGCCCAGGATCCGTGCGGTAAAACCGGCGGGTCAGGTGCGGCAAGTGCTCTGGCGCGATGCCCGGCCCACGGTCGGTCACGGCCAGCCGGGCCTTGTCCTCACCCAGACGGGTCACCGCGACGCTGACTGGCGTATCGGGCGCGCCGTATTTCAGGGCGTTGTCAACCAGGTTGCGCAGCAACTGCTCAAGCTGGGTGGCATCGCCCAGCACGGTCAGGCCCGGCTCGGCGACTGACAATTCGACCCGCTCCTTGCCTTTGAGCGATGAGACTTCGCCCACTACTCGCGCCGCCAGGTGGCCCAGATCGAGCGGCTCGCTGGGCCGGTCGTGCTTTTCAGCTTCGACGTGGCTCAGCGTCATCAGGTCTTCGACCAGTCCCAGCATCCGCTTGGCTTCGCGCTGTATAATTCCATTGAAGCGTTGGACGGTTTCCGGATCGGTCGGTGCGTCGGCATCGCCCAGTGTTTCGGCATAACCAATCACCGCGGCGAGCGGGGTGCGCAGTTCATGGCTGGCATTGGCGACGAAATCGGTGTGCGCGCGGCTGACATCGGATTCGGATGTGCGGTCGGCCAGCTCGATCATCCAGCGGCCTTCGCCAATATTGCGGCGGGTCAGTTGCCACAAACTGCGGCCGCCAGTGAAGCCCGGGATTGAAACGCTCGCCCCGTCCTCAAGCTCGATCAGTTTCATTGCGTCGGGGTGGCGCAGCGCGATTCGCGCATCCTGGCCCAACACATGTTCACCGAGCGCCGCGCGAGCGGCCTGGTTGGCCTCGACGATCCGGTTCTCTTCCAGCAGCAGCAAGGGTAGCCCGATCGGCTCAACTGTCTCATGAATCGCATCGCGCTCGACTTCTTCGATATCGATCTTTTCGACCGCAATCTCAGGTTCTGGCGCGACCAGCCACAGCGAACCCAGCCACAGCACAACCACTGCCAGTGCTAACCAGAAACCGGTTCCAGCTGCCAGCATTCCGACCCCCGCAACCAGCGCGAGAGCAATTCCGGCAAAGGGGAGGGTACGTTTGGCGGGCATCGGCGAGCGCTCAATAGTGGGCGTTTGCCTGCCTGCCAAATGTTTCACGAAAAAGACTGGTGACCCCTACGGGATTCGAACCCGTGTTTCAGCCGTGAGAGGGCCGCGTCCTGACCACTGGACGAAGGGGCCCGTTTGGGCAGGTGACCATATAGGAGCAGTCAGCCGGAACTCAAAATACCCACGTGCGTAGGTTGGTGACCCGTACGGGATTCGAACCCGTGTTTCAGCCGTGAAAGGGCCGCGTCCTAACCACTGGACGAACGGGCCATGTCGGCAAGTGCCGCTGGCAGGGGTGCGCCTTTAAGGGTGCGCGCCAGAACGGTCAAGGGGCTTGGGAAATAATGTTTCGCGGGCGTTATCCGCGCGCAGAATGGCACACAGCCTGCAGCTTGTTGCCATCGGGATCCCGTACATAGGCGCCGTAATAATTGGGGTGATACTGGGGGCGCAAGCCCGGCGCACCTTCGTCGCTGCCGCCGTTGGCCAGTGCGGCCGCATGGAAGGCATCGACCTTCTCTCGCGTGTCGACAAGAAAGGCGACGTGCACACCGTTGCCCGGTTGCGCCGGCTGCTTGTCAAAGGTCGGGCCGACAAAGGTCTTCGGGCTGGTTGGGGTGCCAAAGGCGATCCCGCCTTCGCGCTCGAACATGACCGGCTGGCCAAGCACATCCATCACTGCAAGCCAGAATGGTTTGGCACGCTGGAAGTTATTGGTGCCCAGGGTAACGTGGCTGAACATGTTTGCTCTCCCTCAATCGGCGAAAGCCGCGTCTTCGACGTGCAGTTCGGCTTGCGGGCGGCTGGCCCAATCGTCGATCTTGGCGCGCCCGGCCAGCCAAAGCTTGCGGTGGTGGGTGGCGTGCAGCAGCGCTTGGCCCAGCTCGGTCGAGGCGGCGCGAAAGGCGATGGCCTTGAAGCTTGCGCCATCATCGCCGCGAACGATCAGCCGGACGTGGTCGGTGCCGACCAGATCGGCCTTGACCATCCGCACCGGGCCCACCGCGATCCTTGGACCAGGCCAGCCCATGCCATAGGGGCCGGCGCTCTCAAGCACTTCGACCAAGGAGGGCACCAGCCCACCGGGAGCCAGCGCGAGGTCGAGCGTCAGCGCCTGGCTGGCCATCGCCTCACCCACCTTGCGGCCGAGCAATTGGTCGAGCCATTCGCCAAGCTGATCGATAGCGCCGGGAGCTACAGTCAATCCGGCGGCCATCGCGTGCCCGCCGCCGGCCAGCAGCAGTCCGGCTTCCTTTGCGGCGATAATCGCTGCGCCCAGATCGACGCCGGCGATCGACCGGCCAGAGCCTTTGCCATTGCCATGCTCGTCGGCATCGAGCGCGACCACCAGGGTCGGCTTGCCGGTCTTTTCCTTGATCCGCCCGGCGACGATCCCGATTACGCCCGGGTGCCAGCCACGCCCAGCCAATGTCAGTACCGCACGGTTATGCTGGGCATCGACTTGAGCCTCGGCAGCTTCCTGTACTGCAGCCTCGATCGCGCGGCGCTCCTCGTTGAGCTGCGAGAGCTGGGCGGCGATGGTTCTGGCTTCGTCCGGGTCCTGGGTGGTCAACAGCCGTACCCCCAGCGTTGCCTCGCCAACGCGGCCTCCGGCGTTGATCCTGGGACCAAGCGCAAAGCCCAGATCGCTGCAGGTCGGCGCGCGGCTGAGCCGACTGGCGTCGATCAGCGCGGCCATTCCTACGCCGTCGCGCCGGGCCATGACTTTGAGGCCTTGGGCCACAAAGGCGCGGTTCAGCCCGTGTAACGCGGCGACATCGGCAACCGTGCCCAGCGCGACCAGGTCGAGCAGCGCGAACAGGTCTGGCTCCTTGCGGTCCGCAAAATATCCGCGCTCGCGCAACACCCGTACAGTGGCGATTGCCAGCAGGAAGGCGACGCCCACGGCCGCCAAATGGCCAAAACCAGCGGCCAGGTCGCTCTCGTCAAGGCGGTTTGGATTGACCAAGGCGGTGGCACGGGGAAGCTCAGGCGAGCACTTGTGGTGATCGACTACCACTACGTCGACACCAGCAGCATGCGCCATTTCCAGTGCTTCGTATGCCATCGCCCCGCAATCGACGGTAACGATCAGGCTTGACCCTTCGTCCGCGATCTTGACCAGCGCCTCACCAGAAGGGCCATAGCCTTCGAGCAAGCGGTCGGGGATGTAATAGCGCGCATCGTGCCCCAGACCGCGCAGCAGGCGGATGAGCAACGCGGCGCTGGTTGCCCCGTCGACGTCGTAATCGCCATAGATAGTGACCGTTTCCTGCGTGAGTACCGCCTGAGCGAGCCGCTCGGCGGCGAGATCCATGTCGCGAAACGCAGATGGATCGGGCAGGAACGAGCGCAGGGTGGGGTTGCGATGGCGCTCCAGATCGTCAGGGGCCACACCGCGCGAGAGCAGCAGCTGCGTGACCACGTCATGATCGAGGCTCGACCCATTGCCGAGGTCCATGTTCCCTCCACGCCAGCGCCAGGTCCGGCCCGAAAGCGAACGGTCGAGACCAAGGATCGAGGGCGGGGCAGAGCTCATTGCGGGTTAGTTAGCCTAGTGCGGCCCGCCAGACAAAAAAACTTCGCCAAAATTGATGTCGACAAATGACAATTGCAGCGCCCCGGCTTCTGCTAAGGTGACCAACATTGGTCTTGAGGGGAAATGGCATGGCTATCCAACGCAAGTACGCAGTCCTCGTCGGGGTAGGTGCCCTGGCGCTTGCAACTTGGCCGCTTCTGGCGCAGCGCGCGCCCACCAGCGGTCCGGTCGCACGTTATGACATGCGCGCCGGAACGGTTTCGGGCATGATGGCAATGGGCGGCGGTGTGGGCGGCGCGCTGGGCATGCTGGGTGGCGGCGGCGGCGACCGGGTTCAGAAGGAACTCTATTTGCGGCTTGGTTCAAGCCAGGCCCCGGCCAAAGGTGCGCCCAAGGCCGATCATTTCATGCCGGCGGTCGCCAAGCTTGGCAAATCGGTCGCTCTGGTTACTCCAAAAGAAGAAAAGGGCGGCGTCGATGAATTGCCGCAAAAGCCCAAGGGCCGGATCCTGATCTTCTGGGGCTGCGGCGAACATGCGCCCAAGGGCCAGCCAGTGGTCATTGACCTCGCCAAGATTTCCGCCGGGCAGATGCCGCCCGGGATGTGGACCACCACGATCCTTCGCGATTGGGGCCCGACAATACAAAATAGCAAGACCTTCGGGCGTTGGCCTGCCGATGACCACAAGTTCGTCAAGGCCGACAGCTCGTTGATCGGCACGCACAGGGTGGTGGGGAATTACTCACCCGAGATCGCTTTCGATCTCAAGCAGGATTTCATGGCCCCGCTACGTGCTAATAATGCCGCCAATGCTAGCGGTTCAACGCTATTGAGCTGGAATTCGATTGCCGGGGCGACCGGGTACCTGGCGTTCCAGTTTGGCGGCAAGATGGGACCGGGTGGGCAGATGGGCGATATGGTAATGTGGACCAGCAGCGCCAATCGCCAGTTCGGTGGCGGCCTGTCCGACTGGCTGAGCCCGGGCCAGATTGCGACCCTGGTTGGCAACCGGACGGTCATGGCGCCCGCAACCACGAGTTGCACGATTCCGGTCGAGGTCCGCAATGCCGCTCCCGATTTCCGAATGGGGATGCTCACCGCCTTCGGCCCAGAAGAGAATTTCGCCTATCCGCCGCGTCCGGCCGATCCCAAGGCGACTTGGAACCTTGTCTGGACCGCGCGGGTGCGGCATCGTTCGATGACCAGCTGGATGGACATGCCCGGAATGGCGGGGATGCAGGGCCAGACTGCCGAACAGCCGCAGGAGAAGAAGTGCAAGAAAGGTCTGGGCGGAATCCTCGGCGGAGTGATCAAGGGCGGCTGCTGAGCCGAGTGATCACATGTTGCTGATCCTGTGGCACAGCCGTACCGGCGCGAGTCGGGCGATGGCCGAGGCTGCCTTTGCCGGAGCCAATGGCCGCGCGCGAATCCTGCCAGCGGTGGAGTCGGAACCCGAAGATTTGCTGGAGGCCTCAGGCTATCTCTTCGCCTGTCCGGAAAACCTGGGCACCATAAGCGGGCCGATGAAAGATCTGTTCGATCGCTGCTACTATCCGCTGCTCGGCCGAGTTGAGGGGCGGCCCTATGCCAGCATGATCGCGGCGGGCAGCGACGGGCAGGGCGCACAGGCGCAGCTTGACCGAATAGTCACCGGCTGGCGGCTGCGGAGGGTGGCCGAGCCGATGATTGCGATGCTGGGTGCACAGACACCTGAGCAGATTCTTGCTGAGAAGGAACCCGGGCCCCAAGTGCTGGCCCAGTGTCGCGCGCTTGGCGCGGCGCTGGCCGTAGGGCTCGATCTGGGCCTCTTCTAGGTCAGGATCGCCCAATCCGATCCGTAATCGAGCAAATTGGTTCGGCGGGACTCGACTATTCCCCACAAAAAGTGCCAGAGAAAACAAGTCAAAGGGTTCGCGTGTTGAGGGAGGACTGGTTATCGTCGCAGTGGACGCCCGAAGTGCTCTGACCGAAGGGGCTATCCTTTCGCTCGCTTTCGCGGAAGGCCAGCGGCCCAGCCGTGATGCCGTTCTTGCGCTGGTGGATGGAGAACTGGTGGGACCGCGCTTTACGGCCAGTCACTTGCCAGACCTTGCCGAGGGCTGGATCGAGCTATTGGCCGCAGGATTGACCTTCGATTGCCGGGGCCTTGCACCTGCCGCCTCGCTACCGCTGCCGCAGCATGAAGCCTTGCTGGGCCTGGAAGCCAAGCCAGGCGGCGAAGCGATAGGAATTGCACCAGGGCCGCATCTGGCAGAAGCGGCGGGGATGCTGCCTGTCATAAGGGTGCTAGCCGGGATTGGTGCAACCCTGGCTCAATTGCCCGGTCTCCAGGCGGTGGCCTGGAATCCAGCGCGATGTTGGATGCCGCCAGCCTATTTCCGCAAGGTGGTCACCGGATGGTTGAATGGAGGGCCTTTCCCGGCGCTGGGACTGACATCGCTTCAGCGTGACCGCGACGGTTCGATGCAGACTGTTGGGTTGGCACTGCTGACCGGGCAGGAACTGGTCTTCGCACCCGATAGATTGCTTGGCCCGGCAGACATGGCGCGGATTGCCGTGCGGTTGATCCATGCCCTGATCGAAGTTGATCCACTGGTAGCGCCGCACCTCTTTACCGGCCCCGAAGGGGAGACGATCGATGTCGTGCCCTTAAACCAAGGCCAACAGTTGAGCGTTTCGGTCAGGAGATGATCCGGGTAGGGAGCGCCGCTTGGCCCGGATGACCAGGGCGGGTCTTGGCCTGCTTGCTCCCCAGCGTCAGCGTCTTTCGTTCCGCGCGGTCAACCGCTGCGACAGTCCCGGTTATGAACCCGGGTTGCAGCGTCACCACATCTTGCCGCGCCAGATCCTCAGCAAGGCCTGCTTCGCCCCAATGCTCACTGCCTTGGGCCGCAATCATGTCGATTTCGACGATTTTCGCCGCAATGGCCTGCTGCTCCCGGCCAACGATGCGGCTGCGGTGCGAATCGGCCTGCCGCTCCACCGCGGGCCGCACCGCGACTATAACGCGATGGTTATCGAACGGGTTGGTCAGATCGAGTCCGGCTGGTCGGGCACCCGGCTCAAGGCACCCGAAGTAGCGCTGGTCGAAGCTTATGAACGCCTCGAATTACTCCAACGCGCGCTACGCCGCCGCCTGCTCGACCAGCAGCGCCGCCTGCTTCTCAACCGAAAAGACCCACTAGGCAGCGGGATCGATTTCAGCGAGCTCGATGCGATGGCCGACTTGCTGTGGCCGGCCATCAAACCCGAACTGCCTTAGGCCAGCGCCATCCGCGCCTTGGCGGCGAGTTCGGCGCGGGCCTGGTTGTATTCTGCGTCCAGCTTGGCGACGCGTTCGGCCACGCTGTCGATCGCATCCACCGCGCCAATACCCTGGCCCGAACCCCAGATGTCCTTCCAGGCCTTGGCTTCGGTATTGCCGCCCGAACCGAAGTTCATTGTCGAAACATCGCCCTGAGGCAGGTTGTCCGGGTCCATCCCTGCCGCGACGATCGAGGGCCGCAGATAGTTGCCGTGAACCCCGGTGAACAGGTTCGAATAGACGATGTCGTCGGCTTTTCCGGCGACAATCGCGTCCTTGTAGCCCGGTTGAGCATTGGCTTCTTTGGTCGCGATCCACGGGCTGCCGATATAGGCGAAGTCGGCCCCCATCGCCTGCGCGGCGAGGATCGAGCGACCACAAGCGATCGAGCCCGAAAGCGCGACCAGCCCGTCAAACCATTGGCGGATTTCCTGCATTAGCGCGAACGGCGAGAGCACGCCGGCATGTCCGCCAGCGCCCGCTGCGACCGGGATCAGCCCGTCCGCACCCTTTTCGATCGCCTTGCGGGCAAAGCGATCGTTGATCACGTCGTGCAGCACGATCCCGCCCCAGCCATGGACCGCCTGGTTGATGTCCTCGCGCGCGCCCAGCGAAGTGATGGTCATCGGCACCTGCCACTTGGCGCAGACTTCCATGTCCTCTTCGAGGCGATTGTTCGATTTGTGGACGATCTGGTTGACCGCATAGGGCGCGGCCGGCCGATCCGGGTTGTCGCGGTTATGCGCGGCCAGTTCCTCGGTGATCCGGTGCAGCCATTCATCAAGCACGCCTGAGGGCCGCGCGTTGAGCGCCGGGAAGCTGCCGATGATTCCCGCCTTGCACTGCGCGATCACCAGGTCAGGGGTCGAAATGATGAACAGCGGTGAACCAATAACGGGCAGGCGCAGGCGATCGAATGGAGCAGGCAGTGACATCAGGCGGTGTTTCCCCGTTTTGGCGTTACAGGTTTTCCTATGAGACTGATCTGTCGCTGTCGAGAGGCTTGCTTGAAGCAGACACAACCCATAGCCTCCCGTCCATGCACCCAACCATCATCGGCCTCGCCCGCGACGGCCAGCATCGTTTCTCCAAGCAGCTCTGCGAAAGCATCACCCTGCTCGCCGGGCTGGGGGTAGAAGGCGATGCCCACGCCGGACGACTGGTCCAGCACCTCTCGCGCAAGGCCAAGGATCCGAATGTCGCCAACCTCCGACAAATTCACCTGATCCACGCCGAACTGTTCGAAGAGCTGGCGGCGAAGGGCTTCCATGTTGAACCCGGCCAACTGGGTGAAAACATCACTACTCGCGGGCTAGACTTGCTTGGCCTCTCGCGCGGTACTCGCTTGCGCCTGGGTCCGGACGCCCTGATCGAAGTCACTGGCCTCAGGAACCCATGCCGACAAATTGACGGCCTCGCCAAGGGACTGATGGCCGCAACTTTGGACCAAGGCCCAGACGGCAGCCTGATACGTAAGTGTGGTGTTATGGGGGTTGTGGTCAGTGGCGGAGAAGTGCGGTTGAACGATCCAATTGAACTGGATTCGGTTCCGCTGTCGTTTGAGCCTTTGGAGCCAGTCTAGGCCCAGGCCCGGCGATACAGGGACACGATTTCTTCTGCATCGGGAACGCGCGGATTGTTGCCAGGCGAGCCGGATGCCAGCGCTTGTTCGGCCATCAAAGGAAGCAATTCATCCCAGCGGGCCTTGTCGATTCCGTAGGCCTGAGGCGAGGGCACCTTCAGTTCGGCGTTGATCCGGTGCAGCGCCTCGACCAGCCGACCGACCGCGCCTTGATTGCTCTCGCTATCGTCCGCCAACCCCATCGCGCGGGCGCAGTCGGCATAGCGGGCGAGGGCACCGGGGGCACTCCATTCGGTTACGACCGGCATCAGCATTGCGTTGGAGAGGCCGTGACTGACGTGGAAATGCGCACCAATTGGCCGACTCATCCCGTGAACCAGTGCGACCGAGCTGTTGGAAAAGGCAATCCCGCCCTGCAGTGCGCCCAGCATCAATGCCTCACGCGCGGTGCGGTCACCGGGATTGGCGCAGGCGCGGGGGAGGTTGGGCCAGATCAGCTGCATGGCGGAAAGCGCCATGCTGTCGGCGAAAGGGTTGGCCTGCTTTGAAACATAGGCCTCGATCGCGTGGACCAGGCTGTCGATCCCGGTATCGGCGGTCAGCCTTGCAGGCTTGGTCAGCGTCAGTTCGTAGTCGACCACAGCAATCTGCGGCAGATAGGCGAGGCCTGCGCAGAGCATCTTCTCGTCGGTTTCAGTGTCGGTGATGATCGTGAAGCGGGTCGCTTCGCTGCCAGTTCCGGCGGTGGTGGGCACCGCGATGATCGGCAGACCGGGGGTGTTTTCCTGATGCGGGGCTTTCAGCTCAGGGACACGACGATTGCCTTTCACCGCGATCATCTTGGCGCTGTCGATCGGGCTGCCGCCGCCTAGGCCGATTATGCAATCGTGGTCCGCTTCAGCCAGGAAAGCGCAGCCAGCCTCGATTGAATCGACGGTCGGATCGGGCACGACCCCGGTGAAGGCCCGCGCGGTGATCCCCGCCTTGGCCAGCAGGCCAAGGACCCGTTCCAGCACGCCCGAGCTTTCGATCCAGCTATCGGTGACCACCAAAGGGCGCGAGAGTCCGGCCTGTTCGAGCACTTGCGGCAGTTCGGCCAGGCATCCCCCGCCGATCCGGATTGTGCGGGAAAGGTTGATCGCGGCCATTATCGTCCTTTGCCAAAATCATCCCCCATACCCGTTCGTGTCGAGCGAAGTCGAGACACCTGCGCGCGGCATCTCGACTTCGCTCGATGCGAACGGAAGTGGGGCAAAGTTCTAACTCTGCGGCCGGTACCAGATCGGGGAGGTATAGGCCCGTTCCTGGTCCTTCAGTCGCGCATCCTTGGGCGGCTTGGCGCCATATCTGACCATATCATAGGCCACCCAGCGCGGGGTCGGGATCTCCAGCACGCGGACGTAATAGAACGCGCGCTGGCCTGTCTGAAACTCAGGATCGCGCCAGGCCACGTTCAGCGTGGGCGCGCCGATCGAGTTGCGGTAGGTTGCGGTCTTAAGGTCCACGGTATCGCCGACAGGAGCGAGTTTTCCGTTCACAATTCGTCGCTTGCCGGGCGAACTCCAGGCAACATCGTAGATTTTTTCGTGCGCTTCACCTTTGGCATCGACCCAACCCTTGATCACCTGGACCCGATCAAGGTTGGCCCCTTGCGGATCCTTGGCGGCCGCAATCATCAGGGTGGGCGCACCCTTGCCGGGCTTCATCAAGCCGCCCATCGGCACCCCGCGGGCGTACCCGCTGCGAACCCAGTCGCCGCCGAGATCGCGGGGCGTAAAGTCCCACCCGGCGAAGACCCGCACGGTCATCCGCGTGCCAGTGGTGGCATAGACCTCGCGCCGGGCCAGGGCATCGAAGATCGCCTCGCGGGTGTTGGCATTGGCCCAGACTGCGGCGAGACCGCCAGCCTGGTACTGCCAGCCGATCCGGCTCTCCTTGATCCCCGGATTGACCACAGCATTGACCCGGTCCGCGCCCGGGCCTTCGTTGCTGAACTTGCCGTGGAAATCGTCTTCTTCGGTCGAGGACAGCGCGGTGTGCGCGTCGGTCGATCCGATAATGCCGAGCATGTAGGGGTTGATCCCGGTCTTGCCCTCGATTTGGAGGCCACGCTTGAGCACTTCGCGGATATATTCGCCGCCCAGCATCGCGGGCTGCTTCAGCGCGGTCAGCGGAGCGTTGCCGTTTTCCCAGCCGGCATCGCCGAAATCGGCGAATTCATCGTTGCGCGACAGCCAGGGATGGCTTTCGCTGTCACCCTTGTACTGGGTGACCTCCACCAGCGGTTCGTGCGCAGCGCGGCGACGGGCCAATTCGGCGGTCAGCGGACTGCCGTCCCAATTGGTCTCCATAAACGCCATGCCGTTCGACAGGTTGGGATTGTGCGGGATCGCCAGCATCTGCCCGCCGGTCGCCTTGGCATAGGCGTCCATATAGTCCCACAGCGGCTCGGGGCCTTTCTTTCCATCCGAAGGAAAGGGCAGCACGGTACGCGCCCGGTCGGCACCGTCGCGGAAGATCACGTTGCGGTGCAGGGTATTGCCCTTGGGCTGGAGCGAGTATTCGAACCCAACCAGCGCAGTGAACTTGCCCGGCTCGTTATAGCGTTCGACCGCGTCAAGCTGGCCGTCCCAAACCCGTCGTGAGGTTGCCTGCTGGTGGACCGGATCGGCGAAATCGGGTGGCAAGGTGCCCTTGGAAGCCGCGGTGACCATTTCGCGGAAGGCGTTGTAGGCCTCGTTTCCGCCGGTGTGCATCATGGCGCGCCAGCGCTTCAACACCGGATCTTTGATCTGGTCCTCGGGCGTGTTGTAAAGCTGCGCGGTCGATCCGATCGCTTCGGCGTGATCGGTCACCGCGAGGAAATCGAGCGGGCGGTGGAGTTTCGCGATCTCACCATTGGCGGTCTTCACACCCTCGCCGCGGGCAAACCGCAAGGCATCTTCCGGCCCCAGCCGCAGCCCGGCGGTAAAGGCGTCGAATGAGTTGGCGGTGTGCAGATGGAGATCGCCCCACAGCGGGCGCGGCGGCACGGCGGCGGGCTTGACCACCGATCGCTTGGCAGCAGCAGCCTCGGCCGGAGCTTCGGGCGCGCCTACCAAGGTGAACGCACCTGCAGCCAGTAAGGCAGCGATCGCAACCGAATGGAACAGCTTCATGGGACTCTTCTCCTGTTGCAAGCCGACTAACCCAGCAAGTGATCCATCCCATAGAACCGCGCCGCGGTCCCGGCATAGAGTTCAACCTTTTCATCGGCCGAGGCGCCGTGGGTCAGCCGCTTGAAGGCGTTCCAAAGCACGGCATAGCTCGCCCCCCATTTGTCGACCGGGTAGTTGCTTTCGAACATCGCGCGGTTTGGCCCGAAGGCTTCGATGCAGGTTTCGACATAGGGCCGCCACATCGCGGCCAGCACCTCGGAGGACAGCCCTGCGGCCGGGCCGTGGTCGGGCATTCCGGCGAACGACATGGCGAGGCCGCCCAGTTTGACCGAGACGTTGTGGCACTGGCCAATCGCCCGGATCTTCTCGCGCCAAGTGTCAAAGCGCTCGTGCAGCTTGCCGTGATAGCTGCCCATACCCAGCGGGGTGCCGCAGTGGTCAAGGCAAATCGGCTGGTCGGGGAAAGCGCGCGCCAGGCTCAGCACGTCGTCCAGCTGCGGTTCGAGCAACCAGGCATCGAAAGTCAGCCCGCGTTTGCCCAGTTCAGCAAAACCTTCGCGGAACTTGGGGTCGAGGTAGAGCCCGCCAGGGTGATGGAACGGCGGACCCAGCACGTCGGGATCCTTATCCCAGGCGGCGGCATGGCGGATGCCCTTGAAGCGGGGGCTGGCGGAGGAAAGCGCGTCGAGTACCTCGCCGGCCTTGGCACCCAGCGTCAGGTCGGCATGGCCGATGATCGCATCACACAGGCGGATATTGCCATAGAGGCCCGAGGCGCTTTGTGCGGCGACGCCGTTCACATATTCGACCTCGCCGACAGTTTTCAGTGCGTCGCTGGCGCCGGCGCGATAGAAGGCGCCGCATTCCATGAACACCGTACCGATCACGTTGTGCCCGCTGGTGGCATCGGCGTGGATTTCGTTGAAGGTGTAATAGGGCGAGAGCGCGATTGCGGCGATGAAGTGGTGGCGCGGTTCGGGAAAAGCACCCATCAGCGGGCGCAGGTCCCACAGGTGATGGTGCGGATCGATGATTGGCAGTTCGGGTTCGAGGATCGCTTCGCTCATTTGGGCCTCTCCTTGTGCCGTGCAGCTTATGGTGCCTTGCGCGTTTGACAAGCACGCTTCGCAGGCACATTAATCGCTCGATTAAAAATGTGGAGAGGGCAATGGCTGGCGATACCGATTTTTCCGGCAAGCGCGTGCTGGTGGTGGGCGGGTCGAGCGGGATTGGCAACGGGATAGCCCATGCATTCCGCCAGCGCGGGGCCGAAGTGCACGTCTGGGGCACCCGCGCCAATGCCGCTGATTATGATCCCGCCGATGGGTCTGACCTGGGCGGGCTGGGCTACACCTGCGTCGATGTCGGCGATCCCGATGCGATCGAGGCTGCGCCGCTTCCGTTCGATGGACTCGACGTACTGGTGCTGTGCCAGGGCACCGTGGTCTATCGCCGCGGCGAGTTTGAGCGCGCAGGCTGGGACAAGGTCATGGCGGTCAATCTCGACAGCCTGATCCACTGTTCGAACAAGTTCCGGTCGCAGCTCGCCGAGGCGAAGGGCAGCGTGATCGTGGTCAGCTCGGTCGCGGGGTTCAAGGCCAATATCGGCAATCCGGCCTATGCCGCGTCCAAGGCCGGTGCGGTCAGCCTGGTGAAATCGCTGGGCCAGGCCTGGGCGGGTGAGGGGATCCGGGTCAACGGCCTTGCCCCCGGGCTGGTCGCAACCAAGCTGACCAAGGTTACCACCGACCATCCCGACCGGCTTGCCGCTTCGCTGGCGCGAATCCCCGAGGGTCGCCTTGGCACCCCCGAAGACATGGCCGGCACCGCAATTTTCCTCGCATCACCGCTCGCATCCTATGTCACCGGTCACACGGTGGTTGTCGATGGCGGGCTTTCGCTCTGAAAGGGCATCAACGATGAATTTCGAACACAGCGACAAGGTGAAGGACCTGTTGGCCAAGGTCGGCCAGTTCATGGAAGAGCATATCTATCCCAATGAGGAGGCATACCAGAGCTTCGTCACCGATCCGGCCAACCTGTGGCAGGAATGGCCGGGGATGGAGCCATTGAAGGAGAAAGCCCGCGCGCAGGGGCTGTGGAACCTGTTCCTGCCGCACGAATATGGCGAGTTCTCGCCCGGGCTGACCAACCTGGAATATGCTCCGATCGCCGAACTGCTTGGCCGCGTGCCGTGGTCGAGCCAGGTGCTCAATTGCTCGGCTCCCGATACCGGCAACATGGAAGTGCTGGCCAAGTTTGGCAGCCCCGAGCAGCAGGAGAAGTGGCTCAAACCGCTGCTCGATGGCACGATCCGCTCGGCTTACGTGATGACCGAGCCACAGGTTGCTTCGTCCGATGCCACCAACCTGGAACTGTCGATCACTCCCGATGGCGACGAATATGTACTCAACGGGCGCAAGTGGTGGATTTCCAATGCGATGCACCCGCGCTGCGATATCTGGATCGTGATGGGCAAGACCCACTTCGACGCCCCGCGCCACGCCCAACATTCCCAGATCCTGGTCGAGCCGGACACCCCCGGCATCACCATCGTGCGCCATCTCTCGGTGTTCGGATCGCACAATTCGCCCGGCGGTGAGTGCGAATTGCGCTTTGACAACGTTCGTGTGCCCAAGGGCAACCTGATCCTGGGCGAGGGGCGCGGTTTTGAAATCGCGCAAGGTCGCCTTGGGCCGGGCCGCATCCACCACTGCATGCGCTCGATCGGGCAGGCCCAGCGTGCGCTGGAAATCATGGCTCGGCGCGCCGACAGCCGCACTGCCTTCGGCAAGAAACTGGCCGACCAGTCGAGCATCCGCCAGGACATCGCCAAGAGCTTCTGCGAGATCGAGATGGCCCGGCTGCTGACGCTGAAGGCCGCCGATGCGATGGACCGTTATGGCAACAAGGCCGCCAAGGATCTGATCGCCGCGATCAAGGTCGTCGCCCCGCAGATGGCCCAGACCGTCTGCGACCGTGCGATCCAGGTCCACGGCGGGATGGGGGTCAGCGACGACACCCCGATCGCTCGGTTCTTCACGCTCAACCGCTTCGTGCGCATTGCCGACGGTCCAGACGAGGTCCACATGAGCCAGCTCGGCAAGGCCAAGATCAAGGAATATGTCGCGATGAACGAGCGCTGAGACGGTGGCACTGTCAATACTAACCGTTCGTCCTGAGGAGCCGAAGCCGCAGGCTGAGGCGTCTCGAAGGACCCTTGCGCAAGAGTGGTTCGAGACGGGCCTTCGCATTCGCTCTGTCCCTCCTCACCACGAACGGAAATCGGAGTTTCGGTCATGAAGGCCCTCAGATACTATGGCGCGCGCGATGTGCGCTATGAGGCGATGGACGATCCCACCCCGCAGAGCGAACGCGATGCGGTGGTCAAGGTCAGCGCCTGCTCGATCTGCGGCTCGGACCTGCATATCTATCACGGTCACGGCTTCAGCGAGGACGTGGGCTTTTGCGTCGGCCACGAAGCGGTCGGCGAAGTGGTTGAGGTGGGGCGGGCGGTCCACCGCGTGAAAGTGGGCGACAAGGTCATGCTGCCCGCCGCCGTGGGTTGCGGGGCTTGCCGGTCGTGCCTGGCCGGCAACGTTGCCAACTGCGAATTCAATCTGGGGGCCTGCTATGGCCTGTCCGCCAAGCTGCAGGGCTCACAAGCCGAGGCGGTGCGGGTGCCCGCAGCCGACATGAATGCTGTGCTGGTGCCCGATGGCGTTTCGATGGACCAGGCCCTGATGATGACCGACGCGTTGGCCACCGCCTGGTATGGGGCGCGGCGGGCAGACATTCGGCCCGGCTCCTCGGTCGCGGTGATCGGGCTGGGGCCGATTGGATTGATGGCGGTTGAAAGCGCCTTCGTGATGGGTGCGCACGTGGTCTATGCAATCGATCCGATCGCAGAGCGCCGGGCCATGACCGCGCACACCGGGGCGATCGCGCTGCATCCCGACGAGACGCTTGACCGGATCAAGGAAGACACCCGCGGGGCCAAGCTGGAATGCGTGGTCGAAGTGGTCGGCAGCGATGCCACGGTCGATCTGGCGCTGCGGCTGGTCGCGCGGCGCGGGACGGTCTCGGTGATCGGCGTCCAGCAGTCGAAGCGCTATGCCTTCCCGCTTGAGCGCGCATTCGGAGCCGGGCTGACCTTCCGGGCTGGAACCTGCTCGGTACCGGAAGAGCTGCCCGCGCTGTTCCCGCTGGTCCAGTCGGGACGGCTGAAGCCCGAACGCTACATCAGCCACCGTTTGCCGCTGAGCCTGGGCGCAGAGGCCTATCGCCTGTTCGAAGCGCGCGAGGCCGGGGCGCTGAAGATGGTGTTGCAACCAGACTAGTTCAGCGGGCAGTGGCCAAGCCCAAATGGCAATGCTAGGACGGCCCGGCATGTCCAGCAATCTGTCCCATCAGGCCCAGTCGCTCGAGCGTGCCGCGCTTTCGCGGGCCCTGGCGCGAGTGGCCTTGCAGGACCGCGATGCCTTGCAGGAAGTCTATCGCCGCACCTCGCGGAAGCTTTTTGGCATCTGCCTGCGTATCTTGGGCGAACCCGCCGAAGCCGAGGACGCGATGCAAGAAGTCTACCTTACGATCTGGCGCCGCGCTGACAGCTTCGATCCGGCGCGCGGCAATCCGATCTCGTGGCTGGCGGCGCTGACCCGCAACCGTGCCATCGATCTGCTGCGCCGCTCGGGCCGCCGCAATAGTGCGCCGATTGAACTGGCCAACGAAATTGCTGACGAGAGCCCCGATGCCGAGGCGGTGCTGGTCCAGCAGGGCGAGGACGCGCGAATCAATATCTGTATCGAGCAATTGGCCAAGAGCGACGCCGCGATGATCCGCACGGCCTTCTTCGATGGCTCGACCTATGCCGAGCTTGCCGGGCGCAGCCAGCTGCCGCTGGGCACGGTCAAGAGCCGGATCCGCCGCGCCTTGCTCAAATTGCGGGAGTGCCTGGGATGAGCGACGAGGATGATCTGCTCGCTGCCGAATTGGCGCTGGGACTGGTCGACGATCCCGCTGCCCTTGCTCGCCGAGCTCAGGACGAAAATTTCGCCCGGCGGGTGGTTTGGTGGGAACAGCGACTCGCCGGGTTGGCCGTGCCGCTGGAAGCAGAGCCTTCGGCCGAGCTTTGGCCGCGGATCGCCACAGCGCTGCCGCAGAACGACAACGGGCGCAGTGTGCTGCGCTGGAAGCTGGTCAGCGGCGCGATGGCCGCGGTTGCGGTGGTCGCTCTGGTAATGGTTGCCCAGCGTCCGCAGATCGAATTGCCTCCGCCTCCCGGCACCCCGATCGTGGCCTCGCTTTCGGGGGAACGCGGCAGTGCGCTGGCGATCAGTTACGAAACGACTTCACGGCGGCTGACTATTGCACCGGTCAAGCTCGATCCGGGCCAGGGCGATGCCGAGTTGTGGGTAGTCCCGGTAGGATCGGACAAGGCCACTTCGCTAGGGGTGATCAACGCTCACCAGCCAACCACACACCAGCTTAATCCTGCGCAGGCGCGGTTGGTCGGTCCGGGGGCGACCTTTGCGATTTCGCTCGAACAACGCGGCGGGTCGCCTACCGGCCAGCATGTGGGGCCGATTGTCGCCACCGGGAAGCTGATCGAGACCTAGAAATTTTTTGAGCGGCCATGCATCCGCATGGACCCTGCCTGCGTATCTTCGGTGCCGGTGCGAGTGGACGCCCGGCATTGAAGGAGATTTTCCGATGAAGCTCAAGCTCGCCCTCGCTGCAACAGCCCTTTCGCTGGTCATGGCACCCGCCTTGGCCGGGTCCATGCACCATGGCAACCCGATGGTTGGCGGTGCCGCGATGTATCCGACCAAGAACATTGTCGAAAACGCGGTCAATTCCAAGGATCACACCACGCTGGTCGCCGCGGTCAAGGCAGCTGAACTTGTCGATACGCTGTCGAGCCCCGGCCCGTTCACTGTGTTTGCACCAACCAACGCGGCATTTGACCGGCTGCCGGCCGGGACAGTCGGAACCCTGCTCAAGCCCGAAAACAAAGGTACGCTGACTTCGGTGCTGACCTATCACGTGGTGCCGGGCCGGGTGACCAGTGTGCAGCTGGTCAAGATGATCCAGGCCGGGCATGGCAGCGCGGTGATCACCACGGTCAACGGCGCAAAGCTGACCGCCAAGAAGATGGGCAAGAACATCGTTCTGGTTGATGCCAAGGGCGGTCGGGCCACGGTCACTACCGCCAATGTCATGCAGTCGAACGGGGTGATCCACGTGATCGACCGCGTGCTGCTGCCCTAGTACCAACCTCCCAGGGCGCGCGTCCGGCCCCCTTCGTGCGCGTGCCTTGAGCGAGCCCCGTCGGCCAACCCCCTCCCGGTCGGCGGGGCTCAAATCCTTACTTGGGCTGTGCCTCGTTCGCAGCAGAGAGCACCGCACGGACGCTGGCCGTGGCAATGTCTTCGTCGATCCCGACGCCCCAGATCGTCTTGCCCGAAGGGGTGACGCATTCGACATAGGCTGCGGCGCGGGCGTCCGACCCGGCGGTCATCGCGTGTTCGGTGTAGTCCTTGACCTCAAGCGCGACGCCAAAGGTCTCGGCAATGGTTGCCACGACCGAGCTGATCAGCCCGTTGCCGCGGCCTGAAACCGACTGTTCCTTGTCGTCCACCGCGATCTTGCCGGCGAAGACCCGGGTACCGTCGGGTGCCCTTGTTTCTTCGTAGTCGACCAGCTGGAAGTGCTGCGGGTTGTTCACGTGGTAGACCCGCTGGAACACATCCCAGATATCCTCTGCAAACAGCTCGCGCCCGACCTGATCGGCCAGTTCCTGGACGTGGCCCGAGAAGTGCGCCTGCATCTTCTTGGGCAGCTTGAGGCCCTGGTCCTGCTCGAGTACCCAGGCGAAGCCGCCCTTGCCGCTCTGCGAGTTGACCCGGATCACCGCCTCGTAATCGCGGCCAAGGTCGGCCGGGTCGATCGGCAGGTAGGGCATTTCCCAGGTCTGGTCGTTCTGCTGCTCGCGCGCGGCAAACCCCTTCTTGATCGCGTCCTGGTGGCTGCCCGAAAACGAGGTGTAGACCAGTTCGCCAACATAGGGATGGCGCGGGTGGATCGGTAGCTGGTTGCAATAGGCGACCGTCGCCGCGATCTCGTCGATGTTCGAGAAATCGAGGCCAGGATCGACGCCTTGGGTGTACATGTTCAAGGCTACGGTAACCAAATCGCAGTTGCCGGTGCGCTCCCCGTTCCCAAACAGGCAGCCTTCGACGCGGTCGGCGCCGGCCATCAGCCCCAGCTCGGCGGCGGCGATCCCGGTGCCGCGGTCGTTATGGGTGTGCAAGCTGATCACCACCGCCTCGCGGTTGGGGATCAGACGGCCGAACA
>Ga0209023_10001720_pt1 | contig 28718 bp, 24 predicted proteins | sample LakOneMetagenome_FD_187468 | JGI IMG/M metagenome (GOLD analysis project Ga0209023, IMG submission 187468) | Freshwater and sediment microbial communities from Lake Erie, Canada (SPAdes) (version 2) | ecosystem: Environmental > Aquatic > Freshwater > Lentic | place: Lake Erie, Canada...
GATGGTAAGACAAGAGGGATCATAGCAAGAGACCTCGTTAGCGGAAAACTGGAACGGCATTTTGGTCACGCTGTTTTGCTTTGCACCGGCGGTTATGGAAATGTTTTCTATTTAAGCACCAATGCCATGGGAAGTAATGTTACTGCTGCATGGAAGGCACATAAGAAGGGCGCATTCTTTGGTAACCCCTGCTTCACGCAAATTCACCCAACCTGCATCCCTGTTAGCGGCGATCACCAGAGTAAATTAACGCTGATGAGTGAAAGTCTGCGCAACGACGGAAGGATATGGGTGCCCAAAGCAAAAGACGATAAAAGAAAAGCAGTTGATATACCGGAAGAAGAAAGAGATTATTATTTAGAAAGAAGGTACCCGGCCTTTGGTAACCTCGTTCCACGGGACGTAGCATCGAGAGCAGCGAAAGAAAGATGTGATGAAGGCTATGGGGTGGGTACCACAAAGATGGCCGTGTACCTCGACTTTGCCGATGCGATAAAACGCTATGGAAAAATTGAAGCGGGCAAACAGGGCAACCATAGTCCGGATGATGCAACGGTTATAAGTTTGGGTAAAGCCGTTGTGGAAGAAAAATACGGTAACCTTTTCGAGATGTATGAAAAGATAACCGGCGAGAACCCGTATGAAATGCCGATGCGTATCTATCCCGCCGTGCATTATACCATGGGCGGACTGTGGGTGGATTATGAGCTGCAGACAACCGTACCGGGTTTGTATGCATTGGGCGAAGCCAATTTCAGCGATCACGGCGCAAACAGGCTGGGTGCAAGTGCACTGATGCAGGGCCTTGCAGATGGTTACTTTGTTATCCCATACACATTGGGTAATTACCTGGCCGGTGATATTGCAACGAAATCGATCCCAACAACACATCCTGCATTTGAAGAAACAGAAAAAGCGGTAAGCGAACGGATCAATAAACTGATGAGCATAAAAGGAAACCAGACCGTTGAAAGTTTTCACAAACGCCTTGGAAAGATCATGTGGGATAAATGCGGTATGGCACGTAATGCAAAAGGATTGCAGGAAGCCATAACCGAGATCCAGCAATTGAAAAAAGAATTCTGGAGCGATGTGAAGATCCCCGGCGAAATAAATGAGATGAATCCCGAACTGGATAAGGCAGGCCGTGTGGCAGACTTTATCGAGTTAGGCGAGCTGATGTGTAAGGATGCACTGAACCGGAATGAAAGCTGTGGCGGTCATTTCAGGGAAGAATCGCAAACCGAAGACGGCGAAGCAAAGCGTGATGATGCCAACTACAGTTATGTGGCAGCCTGGGAATATAAAGGCGATAGCGATTGGCAATTGAACCAGGAGCCATTGAACTTTGAAATAGTAAAACCAACGCAGCGTTCATATAAATAAAATGAAAGTAAGTGGATTCACTTTTGTAAAGAATGCGGTTAAATATGGTTACCCGGTTGTTGAATCCATTACGTCACTTTTGCCCATCGTAGATGAGATGATCGTTTGCCTGGGCGATTCCGAAGACGAAACAAACAAGCTCATTGAATCGATAGGATCTGATAAAATTAAAACCATTCATTCTGTCTGGGATAACAGTTTGCGGGAGGGAGGAAAAGTGCTGGCAGTGGAAACGGACAAAGCAATGGATGCAACGGCTGCCGACAGCGACTGGCTCTTTTACATACAGGCCGATGAAGTGCTGCATGAACAATATCATCCCGTGATACTGAAAGCGATGATGAAATATAAAGATGATAAAAGAGTTGAAGGGCTGTTGTTTCATTATCATCACTTCTATGGCAGCTATAAATTCATTGGCGACGGAAGGAAATGGTATTCGAAAGAGATACGGGTCATCCGGAATAACAAAAAGATACGGAGTTACCGGGATGCACAGGGTTTCAGGCTGGATGACAGGAAACTGAATGTAAAACTGATCGATGCTTATATTTATCATTATGGCTGGGTACGCAACCCGGTGGCCATGAAAAGAAAATATACCGACTTCGGTAAGTTGTGGAATGCAGACGATGTGCATGATACATGGGCCGCAGCAGAAGATAAGAAGGGGCAGGAGTTTGATTATTCAAATATCGATTCGGTTACGGTATTCACCGGTACACACCCGGCGGTGATGAAAGAACTGGTGAGCAAGGAAGACTGGAACTTTAACCTGGACGTGAAAAAGAAGAATTTTAAAAATACAAAACACCGGCTCTTATATTTTTTGTGGAAGAATTTTGGATGGAGGCCTTTTGAGTACAGCAATTATAAACGGGTGTAATTGCTCGATTGTTTTATTGTTAAATTGTTATCTGTGCCGGAGCAAAAGAAATTTTTAAAGCTCAGTGATATTGAAAGTTACCGTATCGCATTTCATCTAAGTAATTATGTGTGGGATGTGGTGATACGCTGGGAGATTTTCGAAAGGAAAAGTATAGGTGAGCAGTTTGTCAGGGCAATTGATTCCATATCTGCAAATATAGCCGAAGGCTTTGGCAGGTATAATAAAAAAGATAAGATTAAGTTTTATAGATACAGCCAGGGGTCAATGCTGGAATCATTGGATTGGAATCAAAAAGCTAAGGTCCGTAATCTGTTGTCTGAAAAGGATTACGATTTTATTTTTAATGAATTACAGAAATTGCCAAAAGCAATTAACTCTTTGATAATGTTTACTAATCAAAAATTAAAGGACTGATCAACAATTAAACAATAAAGCCATTAAGCAATTTATACTATGGAACATTACATGATGAACCTCACGCTTAAAGTGTGGAAACAAAAGAACAGCACCACGAAGGGAAGTTTTGAAACCTACCCTGTAAAAGATATTTCTTCTGAAATGTCTTTTTTGGAAATGTTTGATGTACTGAATGAGCAACTGATCCGGGATGGCAAAGATCCCATTGCCTTTGATCACGATTGCCGCGAAGGCATTTGCGGCATGTGCAGCATGTACATAAACGGAAGGGCACATGGCCCCTGGGCAAAGAATACCACCTGCCAGTTGCACATGCGAGCTTTTAAAGATGGCGATACCATTGTAGTGGAACCATGGCGTGCAGCGGCTTTCCCGGTTATAAAAGACCTGATGGTTGACCGTACTGCTTTTGACCGCATCATACAGGCAGGCGGATACATTTCTGTTAACACCGGTAATGCCGTGGATGCAAATGCCATTCCCATTGATAAAAAAGATGCGGACGATGCGTTTATGGCAGCAGCCTGTATCGGTTGCGGTGCCTGCGTGGCCACCTGCAAAAACAGCAGCGCCATGTTGTTCGTGAGCGCCAAGGTTTCGCAACTGGCATTGTTGCCACAGGGTGAACCGGAAAGGGAGTCAAGGGTGCTGAACATGGTTGCACAGATGGATAAAGAAGGTTTTGGCAACTGTACCAATACATACGCCTGCGAAGCAGAATGCCCCAAAGGTATTTCTGTTTCCAACATAGCAAGAATGAACAGGGAATACCTGAAAGCAGGGTTAAGTACAGAAGACTAACGTAACATCTGTTACTCCTGCTGGATTATTATTTTCTCACTAAAGTATTCATCAGCCAGCTTTGCCTGTACAATGTAAATACCTTTTCGTAAATACTGCAAAGGAATATTAATCGTACCCGAAGAATTATTCAGCCTGGTCTGAAAAACCTTTCTGCCATCTGCAGAAAAAACTGTTACCGCTTCAACCGGCTTCTCCGAAGTAATATTCAGCCTGTTATTTGTAACCACGGTAGGATAAATTTTTATACCGCCGGTTTCTTTTTTATCGATCACTGCAATATCTGAATAGGTTATCCGGCCGTTATTGCCGGTGATCTTTAGTCGATAAAATAACTTTGTAAATCCTGTTATATAGTGACGGAAAATATAATTATTCTCCACAGGAGTGTTAACTGCATTTACTTTTCCTGCACTCAGATAATTCAGCCCTTCGCTGCTGAATTCAATTTCATAACCGGCCAGGTTCTGTTCATTAGCTGTTTTCCAGCTGAGTGAATTGAATCCATTCGCTGCTTTAGCGGTAAATTGCAAAAGCGTTACAGGCAATGGCCCGCCGGTGTTTGTAGTAACTTTATATAAGGTGCCGCTGTATGAAACCGCATATAAAACCCCGTTCTCACTTTCACCAAAGCTTGTGATGAATTTTGGTAAACCGCCGCTTGCTACATAACTCTGTTGTGAAATGTTCCACCCTCCACTGCCATTTGGTTTTATTAACCAGGCGTTGCCGGATATAAAATCGGAGCAGATATAGTATCCGTACAGGGCCCCATATTCCGAACCCCGGTACACATACCCGCCTGTTACAGCAAAGCCGCCCGTTGCAGAATTATGCGGATAGGCAAAGATGGGGTATGTATAATTGCCCGCCGGCAGACAGCCAGTGGTATTATGATCTTCATCGCCTTCATAACAACGCCAGCCATAATTTTTATGGCCAAATGTTGCTAATGAGCCGGTATTGATCTCTTCCCAGGTACCTTCGCCTACATCCCCAACCCAGATATCATTGGTAAGCCGGTCGAAACTCCAGCGCCACGGATTGCGAAACCCAATGGCAAATATTTCGTCTCTCACTGCCGGGTCACTTACATAGGGATTGTCTGCAGGAATGGTATAATAGGGAGGGGTTGTAAAATTGTCAACATTTAAACGAAGCATTTTACCCAGAAGTGAATTCCCATTCTGTGCTTCGTTTGTGGGGTCATTGCTTCCGCCGCCATCTCCAATTCCGAAGTACAGGTTCCCATCAGGTCCAAAATTTAATTTAGCACCGTTGTGGTCACCACCGGGTTCTTCAATAGTTAATAAAACTTTTCCTGTTGTTTGATCTGCCAGGTTGGGATTGCCGGCTACTGTTTCAAACCTGGTTAACCGTACGCATGGAATATTAGCAGGCACGGTATTAATGCAATAGAAAATAAAAAAATACCTGTTTGTAATACCGTCATAACCGGGGTGAAAGGCGAGGCTTAGTAAACCTCTCTCGGAACCTGCTCCGGGAGTAGGTATGCTGTCTGTTCCGGTTGCTTCTGAAATATCCAAAAATGAAGTTGGTAATACGGTGCCTCCGGATATGATCTTGATGCTTCCTTCCAGTCCAACAACAAAGAGCCGGTTAGAGCCGTCGCCGGCATTTACGATATCAAGTGATTTGGAACTAAGCCCGGATGATATGACCGGAGCAAAAATCAAAACAGGTGGGGCTTGTGCAGTACTGTATAAGGTTGAGAGAGCTGTTAAAGTGAATAAAAGTACAACCGGATTTATTTTAACGATACTCAGTATACACATAGTAGTATATGTTTAACTGGGTACGGATCGAAAAATGGATTCTTAAAATACCTGTCCCTTATTTTAACACCATAAATTTATGAACAAGGGATTAAAAATATCCATTTATGTTTTGCACAGTTTCCGCACATGGCTTACCTGCCTGCAAAGAAAAATGAATCACTCAAAAAAAACAGATGACTCCTTTTTTACAAGAGCCATTCAGTTGAATGAAGTGTTCGTGTTGCGAAATTAGAACAGGAAAATTTCTGGACTGTTACAGATCTGTTGAAAAGACTTACATAAATCACATATTTGAAAAGGATCCCAACAAAATATCACGTTTGATATGGGGTAATTGTCTTAATGCTTCTTGAATTTCCTGTTCTTAATGGTAAATACCCTCGACAGGTTAAATCCAAAATGGATATCTCCTTTAAAGAAATCACCGGTTGTTTCCGTGATGAAGGTTTTTTCAGTCATGCCGGTTGAGTTTGTGAACTGCAGTTGAAATACATGCCCGCCGGTTTCAATATCAAATCCTACTGCAATGGAATTTTTTGTTCCGGGTATCCGGTAACCTTCACCTGCCACAAGTGATATGGGTAGAATATGATAGTACTCAAAATTAAAGCTCAGCCTTTTTGAAAGTTTTATTCTTCCCCCGCCACCCAAAGCAAAAATATCATTCGGATCTGTTGCTCCCTGTGCCAGGTTATAATGTACAAAGGAAGGCATCAGCTGAAAAGATACGCCCTCGCTGAATTTCCGTGCAATGATAAGCTGGTGGGCATAGGATACCCGGGATGTATAATAATTCTTACGCTTCGGATCTTCCCACTTGAGTGTTTGAAGCATCACAGTTGACACCGCACTGATTGAAATGGGAGAGGAGCCCCTGCCTCCTTTTGACTGGCGTAATATTTTGAATTTGTAAAAAGCATCGTATTGTTTCTGATAGGTGCTCCGGCCAAACCCTACCATCAGGCGTTTTGAAATTCCGTAGTCCAGTCCCATGCGCATGGTGGCCTGGTCAAGCCCGAAGAATTCATACGAGCCCCTGTTCACCATACCAAAGCGGTGAGAGATCTTTACATCCAATACGCCTGCTGCCACATTTTCTATCGAGTGTCCGTTTATAAGCCGGGATGTTTTGAAAGTAGCAGTGGCATAATCCTTTTTCTTTTCTTTCTTACTGTCTTCTTCCAGCATTTTCATCAGGTCATCCTGTGCATACATCTTCATCCCGCAGGCAGTAAGCAGAACAAGAATTAAAACTATTTTTTTCATTGATCGGGGTTTTTAGGATTTGAGTTCGTATTTGCAGTCAACAGTGATGTCAATATCTTCCGATATCTTATCGGCCACCAATGACGGAATGCTTATATTGAAATCTTTCAGTTTAATTTCAAACTTTGAGTAGGCGCTTATTTTACCTCCTTTAATGGTTACAGAACCCTTGGACGAAACTTTTTTAGTAACGCCATGCAGGGTCAGGTCTCCTTCCACCGTAACCGGGTACGTGCCGTCTTTTGAAAAGTTAACTGCTGAAATGTTTGTGATGTTTCCTTTGAAAGTAGATTTGGGATACTTATTGCTTTCTGCATAATTCTCATTAAAATGCTCTTCCATCAGGGCTCTTTCAAAATGAAAACTCTTTACAAGGATGGCAAATACCATATCGCCTGTCTGCGTATTAAGCACACTGGACACTTCATTATTATCGGCTTCCACTTTCTCCGGCGATTTGGCCCGGGAATAAAAAGATACTTTCCCGGTTTTGGTCATGTAAATGTTCTGGGCTCCGGCAAATATTGCTGAAGTGATGAACAGGGCACTGAAGATCAGTTTTTTCATGGTTTTAAATTTTAATTATTAGGAGTACCTGCGTCGATCCATTTTTGAATTTTAGCCAACGTACAGTTGTTTAATTTAGATGCCCCTTTTGGCATGGTACCGGTAGCATTAATAGAGCCCATCAGTCTTCCGTTGAGCGCCTGGGTTCTTATCCCCGTGTATGTGTCAAGTATAACACCCGATGATGCAGAAACTGTGTTATGACACCCGCTCAGGTTACAGTTTGAATTCATTACCGGTAATACATCTGTTGAAAACTGAACAACAGATGTTGTATCGCAGGGAAGATTGCTGTTGGGGTATAATAATTCAGCCTTATCGTAATAACAGCTTTCAAATGATAACACAGTAAATGCAGTGGCCAGGATAAAAAAAATGCTTTTCATTGTTCAATCTTTTTTTGCTTGGTTAATTATTTGGTGCTCCGGCCATAACCCATTTCTGCACCTGTTCAATTTTACAGTCTGAAAGTTTTGTGCTTCCCTGCGGCATGGCAATAAATCCTGTTTGCTGTTTAATACTTCCCATCAGTTTGCCATTCAGTGCAACGCTTTTTACACCTGCATAAACACTCAGGTCAATTCCACCGCCTAAAGAAGATGGGTTGTGGCATCCTTTACAATAGGTATTCACCAAAGGGGCTACAGCACCAGAATAAGTAAATACAGCCGTATCGCAATCGTTGCATGCATTGTTCTTTGCGCCCTGCATGATCCATTTATAAATAATGTCTTTTTGTGCCTGGGTAAATGCGGCGGCAGGGGGTGGAGGCATCCGCTCATTGCCGGTTCTGTTTAATACGGTGTATAACCTGCTGCTGCCCGGATTGCCTGGCCGTACACCACCGGTTGCGATGATGTTACCATAAGTAGTCAGGTTTATGCCTTCCTTGTGTGTGGCCGCATCATGGCAACCACTCATGGCGCAGCTTGAATTAAGTAATGGTAAAACCTTGTTTTGAAAATACACCGTGTCTGCGCTGCAGGTTTGTTCACCACCTGAAACTGGAGATTCAATTACCTGGACAGGGATCTCGTGTTTACAGGATATCAGGATCAACAGGAAAAGTATCAACCCGATGATCTCTAATAATTTTGAATTTTGGTTTTGCATCAGATGTGGCTTGGGATTTTAAAATGGTTCTTCAATAGTATTGCAGTTTATTTACCCTGAAAAAGTCCTCTCACCATAATTACATCAGTAAGATACCCGGTGCAAATACCCCTGATGATCACAGAAACTCCTGTTTTAATATCATGCCGAACACTGTCTTCCAGGGTGCATCTTACCGTGCCTATACCTGTACCATCCAGGGCAATTACTGTTTCGCCTTTCTGGTTTTTTGTTATTTCAGTTATTTCACCTGCTACTTCCAGCACTTTATCAAGATAGGTGCTGTCGGCATGGGCTTCGTTGGCTTCATAGTCCGCTACCAGTTTTGTGGCGGCCACCGCCATGGCTTTAATATGCTGTACATCCCGATGCGGCTTTGTATACATTTTATAGCCAACAAAACTTCCTGTTACCATAATTATCAATGCTGATAACAAGCCCCATTTAAATACCTTGCTTTTTAATATTGACATAAAACACGATTCATTTTATACTGAATAAAAACAGAGCCAACCCGTTTCGTTTTTTTCTTAGGCCTGCTGAACCTGCATGTTAACATGCTGAACCTGTATTTAATCTTACTTAAAACAGGCCAGCATGTTGTTACCCTGTCATCCTGATTAAAAATTAGTCTGAATACCGGTGCCCTGCATTGATCCAGTTGGTTATGATTGCCTTTTCGGCCGTAGTCAGCAGAGGCTGCGGACTCTTAGGCATCTTTACCCAACCGGGTGCATACAGTACACTTGTATTATTTATCTGGCTCCACTTTGAAACCACATTGCAATCTGAATCGAAATTATACCCGGCTGCATTGTTACCGGTTCCTATATGGCAACCGCTTCCGCTGCAACGGCTTGATACCAGGTTACGTACCTGGGCAAACAGCGGACCGCTGGCAATAACAGCTACGGTTGTGGTTTGTGTTTTGGTGCAGCCATTTGCATCTTTAACTCCCATTACATAGTTCCCGGCATTGAGGTTGGCAAATACATTGCTTGCCTGGTATGCGCCGCCATTGATATTGTAGGTAAAGCCGGTTGATCCGGTAGCTGTAACCGTAATGCTGCCGTTATTGGCCGGCGTAACACAGGGTGTGGTATTTACAACAGCAGTAGTGATAACAATGTTGATACTGTTGCATGGATTTGTAGCAGTAAGTGTAACCTGTGTACTGCCCAAACACCCGTTTGAATTCTTTGCTGTAACTGTATACGTTCCTGCAGCAAGGTTTGTGAAAGTGCCGCCCGCCTGAAATGCACCATTATTCAAACTGTAGGTAAATCCAGTTCCACCCGTTGCTGTGGCTGTTATAGAGCCATTACTCTGACCAGTAGATGGGTTAACGGTTGTAGCTGTTACAACCACGGTGATGCCGGCACATGGATTCGATGAACCCAGTGCCACGGTAGTAACACCGGTACAGCCATTCGAGTTTTTTGCAGTGATGGTATAATTTCCGGCGGCAAGATTTGAGAACGTACCACTTGCCTGAAAAGCACCACTGTTAATGCTATAAGTAAAACCGGTACCACCTGTTGCCGTTGCTGTTATTGATCCATTGCTTTGACCCGTTGTTGGCTGCACGGTTGTAGTACTGACTACAATTGTTATACCTGCACAGGGATTGTTGGTACCCACCGTGATCTGATTGGATCCAATACAACCTGCTGCACTTTTAGCCGCAACCACATAATTGCCTGCAGCGAGGTTTGAAAAAATTCCGCTGGTTTGAAACGGGCCTCCATTAATACTGTATGTAAAACCTGAGCCACCTGTTGCCGTAGCCGTAACAGATCCGTTTGATTGGCCTGGTGATGCGTCTGTTTTCGTCAACGTAACATTTATGACCACACCATTGCAGGGATCATAGGAGTCAATCTGCACAACAACTGTATCCGTACAGCCAACAGCATTTCTTCCAACCACATTATAATTCCGGAATGGTTCCAGGCCGGAAAAAAAACCGCTGTCCTGGAACGCACCGCCATTAAGACTGAATTGAAAGCCCGACCCGCCCGAAGCAGTAGCGGTGATGGTGCCATTGTTTTGGTTGAGGGTTGCGGGAGTTTGAGTGGTTGTTACCTGGAAATTAAGTCCGTCGCAGGAAGGAGCCGGGATCTCATGCTTGCAGGCAAACTGTATCAGCAGCATGGCAAATGCTACCAGGCCGACAATTGAAAACGTGAGATTTCTTTTCATAAACATCGGATTTATGGCTTTAAAATATATGTGTAAACAGGTTTGCTGAACCGCAATCCGGTTTGCCGTCTCCAAAATCGAAAAGCAAGCCAATCCATGTAAAAATCAGGTAAAATCATGCTGAACCTGCAGCTATGCATGTTGAACCTGCAGGTGAGATCAGGGAGAAATATTATTCGGAAAGCCAGGCTCTGAAATCATGGGCACGGTCAATGGCAACAATGGTATCCAGCCGGGTAGGTGGGGAGAGTTTTACAATGATCCGGGACCGGGTATGTGCCTTCATTTCTTCAATGGCGTGATGGCCGATGATGAACTGCCTGTTGATGCGGAAGAAATTCTGCGGGTTCAGCATTTCTTCGATCTTGTCGAGATTAAAATCGAGGGGAAAGCGCTTGCCTTCATTTGTGCAGACAAAATTCGTTTTATTTTCTGTATAGAAATAAGCGATGTCTGTAACCCGGAGAGATTTAATGGTATCGCCGATCTTAATGATGAACCGGTCTTTGAATTTTTTCGGTGGCTGTTGTATGGCTTTTAATATGCCAGAATAATCAACATTTAATGCCCGGGAGCTTTGCAGCATTTTTAATTTGTCAACGGCTCTCTTAACGTCGCTTTCGTCAATGGGTTTAAGCAGGTAATCCACGCTGTTTACCTTAAAGGCCTGCAATGCATAATTTTCGTATGCAGTAGTGAAAATGACCGGGCATGTTATTGTAATGTTGTTGAATACCTGGAAACTGTTTCCATCCGATAGCTGGATATCAATGAAAATAAGGTCAGGCATAGGATTAGCGTGAAACCATTTTATGGCTTCTTCAATGCTGGTGCCTGTTCCAACTATTTCGGCATCTGCTACCACGTTCGAGATGATCTTCTGCAGGCGCATCAAAGCCTGTTCTTCATCTTCCAGGATCAGAATTTTCATAACTATATTGAATAGATCAGGGGCAATTTTATAATAAATTCCCGGTCTGTCTGTGTTTGTATGATCTCTTTTTTTGTTAAAAAGCTGTATCGCTTTTTTATATTCTGCAAACCAACCCCCTCGCTTTCTTCATCCAGCATTTTTGTATTGATATTGTTTTTCATTACCAGCATATCATCCTGGGAGGTTAATGTAATATGCAGGGGCCTGTCTTTGTTTATGGTATTGTGCTTAACGGCATTTTCAGCTAATAATTGCAATACCAGCGGTGGAATGAGTGTTGTGTTCTTTAGTATTACGTCCACATCAATATTTACCTGCAGGGCGCTTCCATATCGTTTCTTCTGGATGAAAAGATACGAATGAAGCAGTTCCAGTTCTTCTCCCAGTGTGATCAGTTCCTTTTGGCTGTAGGCGGTCATTTTCCTGTAAAACTGGCTCAGGTGTTTTATCAGTACCGATGCTTCTTTGGGATCATCTTCAACAATATTCAGCAGGGCATTAAAACTGTTGAAGAGAAAATGCGGGTTCACCTGGTTCTTTAAAGCATCGTACAGCAACTGGATCTTTTCCCGTTCAGCATGTTCAGACCTTCTTACCATCTTTACCCGCTGTTTGAAAAGCAGGTAAATAATGGTGGCAATGAATAGAGCGGCAAGCAGGCGGAACCACCAGGTTGTCCAGAATGATCGGGCGATCGTGAAACTGTACGCCATAACCGGCGATGCTTCAAAATTGTCGTTGGCAGAAGCTTTAACTTTCATGGTATACGTTCCAGGCCGCAACTGCGGGAAGTTAATGACCTTATCCCCGGTGGTTTCCCATTTTTTACTGTAGCCTTCCAGCCAGTATTGAAACTTTATTTTTTCTGCTGCCTTATAATATGCCGCGGCTACTTTAAAACTGAAATTATTCTGGTCGTATGCAAATTCTTTTTCCCGGGCTGTATCCAGCATCTTGTTGAATAAACTTACCCGTTCAATAACCGCAACCGGGATAAACCCCGACAGCGATGCATGTGTATTGAGGCAAACGATCCCGTTATCGGTACCGATCCATATTTTTCCATCCTGGCTTTTGGTTATTGAATTCAGGTTGGGCTGAAGCTCTGTAAAGCCCGATTCATTTCCGTAATGCTGAACGATATTCTTTTTTGGATTGAAAACGTCGATGCCCTTTTTATTAACGGCAATGATGTTGTTAAAGTCATCCACGGCAATAGACGTGATGGTGATATCGGTCAACCCGTTCTTTGTATCGTATTTAATGAAACGTTTGCCATCGTACTCATATAACCCGTCGTTGTAGGTACTTATCCAGATGTGCTGGTCATTATCCTCGGCAAGTGAATAGGCTACTTTGGAAGGAAATAATTTATGCGAAAAAAAATTAGTGAACACCCCGTTCTCAAAAACTGTTACACCGGCCCCGTCAGTGGCAAGCCACACCCTTTCTTTTTTATCGATCAGTATATGATAAACATAGTCGCTGCCCAGCCCATCCTTCTTACTGTAATTGATGTAATCTATTTTTTCTGCCAGGTCATAATTGTTTTCTTTCAATTCAAATTTCGCCACCCCGTTCAGTGTCGATATCCATACCTGGTTATCTTTTCCCGCAATATTTAAGATGTTGCCATAATAGGCAATGGGGTTCTCGGCAATGCGCCGCCATTTGCCTGTTTCTATATTCATTCTGAAAAGCCCTTCACCCATGGTCCCGATCCATAAACAACCAAAGCGGTCTTTATACAAACTGGTGATGTCGATATGGTCTGCAGGCGGTGTTATATCGTAGCTAAGCAGTTTTTCTTTTCCCAATGTAGCCTGCAAACTCCGGTACAGGCGCAGGTCGGGGGTAAACCACAGTTTCATTTCATCGTCGGCGAATATGGCGTGCACATTCGTAAGGGGTATATCTTTTACCGAATACCAATACTTTAAATAATCACCGGTGAAGCTGATCAGTTTGCCTTCAGAAGTTGCCCATATATTTCCTTCATTATCGTATTGCAGGTCGGTGATGTGTTTTAAGCTGTTTGTGCCCCTGAAAATACTATCTGAAAAATTTCCCGAGGATTTATCGTAGCTGATTATTCCCTGCTGTTCAGTTGCAATAAAGAGGTTGTCTTTTCCATCTATGATGTCATTGACCTGGCCGTATTGCCATCCGGCTTTATAACTTGTATCCAGCACCTTGTTTTCATCTATTCCAAAAAGCAATATCCCTTTCAGCTGCATACCAACCAGGACACAGTTTTTTTGATCACTTTTTATTATACAGGTCACAATATTATCAGACAAGCCGTTCTTTGTCGTAAAAGTATGAACAGCAGTTTTGCCTCCCTCAAAGCTGATGAACGATAGCCCTCGGTCTGTTCCTGCGATTATTTGTTTGCCGTTGTAGCCAAACAGGCAATTCACATGATCGTCACTCAGCCCGATTTTACTGTTGATGTTGTACAATCGTTTGTTTTCATAATAATAAACACCTTCTCCGGCGGTTGCAAACCACAGCCTTCCTGCTCCGTTTTCACAAATGGCAGTAATGAATTCCGTTGGTTGGGCACCCTGGATATTTAACTGCACAGCCTGCTGGTCCCTGATGATAAGAATGGTGCCATCGTTGCAACCAGCCCAGATCGTTCCCTTTGAATCTTCAAGCAGGGCGGTGATATGGTATCTTATATTTCCTGGTGTACTTATCTTTTCAGGTATTGCCGAGTTGTATTTGAAAATTCCTTCCGAGGTTCCGATCCATAAAAATCCAAAATGGTCTTTAAGTAAAACAGTGGCCTTTAAAGTAAGATTGTCTTCTTCAATATCAACCGTTTTTGAAAAAGCGTATTGGGCAACCAGCCCGGCCGGGAAGATGATAAACGTGATGAGAATGAGTAAGGATCGTATTGGCTTCATTGTTTTACAAATTCTGCAGTTACGGTAACATCTATTTCAGCAGCCAGTTTTTCATGAACGATCCGGGGTATCTTGATTTCATGTTCGGAAAGCAAAACGGTGAACATGCAAACGAGTCTCAATACCCCGTTCTTTACTGTTATGTCGCCTTGTAATATCCTTTCCTGCTGAACGCCATGCACCGAGAATTTGCCCTTAGCCCTTAAGTTGTATGTACCGTCTTTGGTAAAGTCGTCTTCTTCTATGATGTGTCCGGTGAAAGTGGCGTTCGCATATTTATCGCTCTCAATATAATTTTCGTTAAAATGTTCTTTTTGCAGCGGGCTGTTGAAACCATCAAAAGATTTTATGCTTACCGAGAAAGCAAAAGTTCTTGCTTCTGCATCCAGGATTCCTTTTAATTCTGAAGAGGAAGCTTTGATCAGTTCCAGTTTTGCATTGGAGTGAAAGGATACCTGGCCTTTTTTCAGGACATAAATGGCGGACGTTGGTGTTACATTAAATGAAAAGATCGGGAAGACCCCCAGCAATAAAAGAAATTTTTGTAATGCCGTCATTTTATGTATCCGTAAACTGAATTTAATGGGTTTAATATTAAATAATTTTAATTATGCACTGTGTAACTAAAGTTACAAACCACCCGGCCTATGACATTTGGAAGCAGCAAAGAAAGATAAATGGAGAGCCGCAGTTATTTACCTGGTTTGATTAATAATGATTTTCTCCGTTAAATATTCACTTTTCAGTTTCAGCCTTACAAGGTATATACCGCTTTGTAAATGCAGGATCGTAACCGGGATAGCCCCGGTGAGGTTATTGACCTGCTGCTGGAATACCTTCTTCCCGTCAGCCGAAAAGATTGCGATGCTTTCAACAGGGTTCGGTGAAACGATATTCAATTGATTGTTCCTTACGGGTACCGGGTAAATAACAATACCATGTAATTTTTTATCAAGCGAAACGGTATCTGAATAGGTTACACGGCCATTTTTGTCGGTGATCTTTAACCGATAATATAACCGGGTGAACAGGGATATTGTATGGCGGAAACTGTAATTATTTGACGGGGGGATATTAATGGCATTTATCCGCCCTGCAACAGTGAAATTAATTCCATCACTGCCAAATTCAATTTCAAAGAAAGAAACATTTTGTTCGTTGGCAGTTCTCCATTTTATTTCATTGTAACCCGTAAAGGCAGTTGCAGAAAAATCAAGGAGTGTAACCGGTAATACGGAGCTGGTAATAACTTTATAAAGAGTACCATTTCTTGATAAGGAATAAAGGTCTCCATTCTCTGCTTCACCAAACCCGTCAATATTTCCCGGCAGGCCGGCTTGTAAGGTTGTATTCCACCCACCAGATCCATTCGGTTTTAACAGCCAGGTATTTCCCGATACATAATCGGAACAGATATAGTATCCAACCATGGCTGCAAATTCTGCACCGCGGTAAACATATCCTCCTGTGATAGAGAACCCCCCCGTGGATGCATTATGCGGATAAACAAAAACCGGTGATACATAATTGCTTTGCGGCTGGCATCCTGTTGTATTGTAAGCCGTGTTGCCTTCATAGCATCGCCACCCGTAATTAACCCCGCCCGATGAAGCAAAGGGAAGTACGTTCACCTCTTCCCAGGCATCCTGGCCAACATCGGCGATCAGCATATCATGGGTGACTCTGTCGAAACTCCAGCGCCAGGGGTTTCGCAGGCCCATTGCAAAGATCTCATCCCGTACCAGCGGATCACTTATATACGGGTTGTCGGCAGGTATGGTATAATAGGGTGGGGTTGTAAAATTGTCAACATTAATGCGGATCAGCTTTCCAAGCAGTGAATTCCCGTTCTGTGAATTATTACCAGGGTCACCGCCGCTGCCGCCATCACCGGTACCAAAATAGAGATTGCCATCATGGCCAAAATTCAATTTGCCGCCATTGTGATTGGAAAAGGAGGGGTGAGGGATGGTCATCAGTACAACCCCGGTGCTTTCATCAGCCACATTTGGATTTCCTGCCTGTGTTTGAAACCTTGTTATTCGGAGGTCACCTGCGATGTTGGTGTAATAAACAAAAAAATACCTGTTGCTGGCAAAGTTTGGATGAAAGGCGATACTCAGTAAGCCACGTTCGCCTCCGCCGGAAATACTGTCGGGGATGTCCAGGAAATTTCCCGGCTGCAATATGCCACCTGATATTATTTTCACTCTTCCTCCCTGTTCAACCACAAAAAGACGGTTGGTTCCGTCGCCGGCATTCACCACATCAACCGGCGAACTAAAACCCGAAATAACAACCGGGTTATAGATCAAAACCGGTGCGGTCTGGGCAGTGGCATTAAATAAAAATGGTACTGCCGTAATGAACAACAGTACCACCGTATTTCTTTTAACTATATGCGATATGATCATGATACAAAGTTTGGCGGATATTCAACTTAACGCTTTGCCGGCACAAATACGGTGCCAGAGGAACCTGTTTAAACAATTAAGCGAAATACCCGGTTTTCTTATTCTTACCGTGACTAATATACAACAAACAGGCTGTTTTAGCCGTCTTGTACAATAATCATTAATTTTAGCATTACTAATCCCAAAGAACGTTTGAATCCAAAAAGGATATACCTATTCCTGCTTTTGATACTTATGGTGCATTTCGGCAATGCACAGGTAAATCCGCCTTCCCTCTCTAATCTTTACCAAAAGAGTTTTTCCACCAGAGAGACGCAGATAAGGCTGGATTCGTTGAGTATTGTGCCGGGTTCTGTGATAGTGGAGGGAATTTCACCATTCTTTTATAAAATTGATGAGGTGAATGCTACGCTCACCTGGCTGGAGAAACCACCGGTAGCTACTGTCACCATCACTTACCGGATATTTCCTTACAAACTAAATGCGGTTGTACGGCATTTTAGCTACGACAGCATCCGGAATAATTTTTTAAGCAGCACTCCCTTTGTTTATAAATACAGCGGCAGGCAGATCAGTCCGCTCACCGATTTTGGAAATATAAAATCGGAAGGGAGTTTTGGCCGGGGCATCTCCTTTGGCAACAGCCAGGATGCGGTGGTCAGTTCCAGCCTGAATTTACAGTTGAATGGTTTTATAGGCGACAGCCTGGAATTGACGGCAGCCATAACCGATAATAACATTCCTGTTCAACCCGATGGAAATACCCAGGATCTGCGGGACTTTGACCGCATTTACCTGCAGGTGAAGAAAAAAGGCTGGCAGATAAACTTCGGGGATATTGATATCCGGCAGAGCCGGAACTATTTCCTTAATTTTTATAAACGCCTGCAGGGAGTATCGTTCATTACAGATAACAAACTTTCAAAAAATATTTCCAATTCCCTGTTGATGAGTGGTGCTATTGCAAAAGGAAAATTCACCCGCAATATTCTTACACCGCTTGAAGGCAACCAGGGACCATACCGGCTCACAAGCCCCAACCAGGAACTTTATTTTGTGATCCTCGCCGGTACAGAACGGATCTTTATGGATGGCGAGCTGCTGCAGCGTGGCGAAGACCAGGACTATATCATCAACTACAATACCGCCGAACTGACCTTTACGCAAAAGCGATTGGTAACAAAAGACAAACGGATACAGGTGGAGTTTGAATATGCCGACCGCAATTTCCTGAACTCACAGATATATGTGAATGATGAAGTGAATTTTAAAAATAAATTCTTTTTGAGTGTTGGGTTTTATAATAATGCCGATGCAAAAAATTCATCCATTAACCAGGTACTGGATACAAAGCAAAAGCAATTTTTAGCAGATATCGGCGACGGGATTGATACTGCTTATTATGTGAATGCGGTAAGAGACACGCTTACGGCCGGGAAGATTTTATACAAGAAAATAGATACGCTGTATAATACCAGCCTGCACGATTCCATCTTTGTTTTTTCAACCAACCCCACCGATATTTTATACAGCCTGAGCTTTACGTACCTGGGGCCGGGCAAAGGAAATTATGTGGCATTGCCAAGCGTTGCCAATGGCAAAGTGTTTGGATGGGTTGCTCCCGATGCAAACAATGTTAAGCAGGGAGACTATGCCCCCGTCATGTTACTGATCTCTCCCAAAAAATTGCAGGTGGTTACAGTTGCAGGTGAGTATGTAGTTTCCCCTAAAACAAAGATCAAGGCAGAAGTTGCCATGAGTAATTATGATGTGAATCTTTTTTCAAGAAAGGATAAAAGCAATGACAAGGGCTTTGCAGCCAAACTGCAGTTTCAGAATGATGATACGAAGATCCGCCTGTTCAACACGCCGCTTTTACTGCAAACAAGGCTGGGGTATGAATATGTACAGAACCGGTTTAAGCCGATCGAACGTCTGCGTAATATTGAATTCCTGAGAGACTGGAGTTTGCCGTATGATATTGCCGCTGCTGATGAGCACATTACCAATGCCGGAATAAAACTCGGCGACCACAAAGGTAATTTTATGCAGTATGAACTAACCAGCTATAACCGAAGCGATAAATACAATGGCCTGCGGCAGTTGCTGAACAGTTACAATAATATAAACGGATGGAGGCTTACCGGGCAGATCAGTTATACTACGTTGAATAACCTGTTGCAAAAAGGCAGTTTCCTTCGCCCAACCATCGACCTCAATAAAGAACTGACCCATGTACGGAAAATGCAGGTCGGGTTTAAATACAACAGCGAGCATAACCTGCTTCGCAATAAACAGTACGATACATTAACGCCGCTGAGTTTTGCTTTTAGTGTGTGGCAGGTTTATGTAAGATCGAACCCGGAAAAACCAAACAGGTGGGGCGTATCTTATTTTACCCGCAATGACCAGCTTCCGCTTACGTCGAAACTTGTACAGGCGGACCGGAGCGATAATTACAACCTGTTCACCGAACTACTCAGGAGCGATAAGCACCAGTTCAAACTGAATCTTACTTACCGCAAACTTCATATCCAGAATGCGGCCATCAGCAGCCAGAAAGAAGACAGGAGCCTTTTAGGAAGAGCCGAGTATTATGTAAATGAATGGAACGGTTTTTTAACCGGGAATGTATTGTATGAACTTGGCTCGGGGCAGGAACAAAAAAGAGAATATACCTACGTGGAAGTTCCTGCCGGCCAGGGCGAATACACCTGGATAGATTATAATGGCAACGGCATCCCGGAACTGAATGAATTTGAGATCGCGGTTTTCCAGGACCAGAAAAAATACATCCGGGTATTTACGCCCAGCAACCAGTATGTAAAGGCAAATTACCTGCAGTTCAATTACAGTTTTTCATTGAACCCGAAAATGCTTTTTAAATCAACCAGCCTGAAAGGGCTGAAGAAGATCTTATCCCGTTCAAGCAGCAGTTCGGCATTACAGATAAATAAGAAAGAGATTTCCACAGGCAGTTTCCTTGTAAATCCATTCAGTAAAAAATTAGTGGATACCACGTTAATAACCCTGAGCTCTTTTTTATCAAACACGTTTTATTTCAACCGCAGCAACATCAAATGGGGGTTTGATGTTACCCACAGCGTGAACAATGGCAAATCATTATTGTCATATGGCTTTGAAAGCCGCAAATTGCGGACACTTTCCGGTAAAGTAAGATGGAATGTGAACCGGAGTTTTGTGACCACATTGGGTTACCGGAATATTAAAAATGTACTCAGTACGGTTGGGCCCAAATTCAACAACCGTAATTACCTGGTGCTGCAGGATATTTTTGAACCATCTATCTCGTATGTTCATAAAAGCAATTTCCGGCTGAGCCTGATCTATTCATACGGACAAAAAAGAAATACGATCGATTCGATGGAGAAAGCAACCAATCATGTGCTTACTGCCGATGTCCGATACAATATACTCAGCAGCAGTACGCTCAGCGCCCGTTTTTCGTTGAACCAGATCAAATTTGACGGGTATGCAGGAGCTGCCAATACAACCGTTGGTTATATATTACTGGATGGCCTTCTTCCGGGCAAAAATTATTTATGGAACCTTGAATTTACAAAGCGGCTTGCCGGCAACATTGAAGTAAGCATTCAGTATGACGGAAGAAAAGCCGGCGAGTCGAGAACGGTTCATATTGGCCGGGCATCAATCCGGGCCATATTCTAAAATAAAAAGGCACCAGTTTTCATGGTGCCTTTAATAAAATATTATTTCGGTTAGCTGAAGATCCCGCCTTTTTTAAGACTTCGTGTTCCTTCACCGATCTTAAAGCCATTGTTATACACTTCAATTTTATAATCACCTGTTGCAAAACTGGAACCCTGTTTCAGGTCGATGCTTAATGTCTGGCGCTGGCCCTGGGTATAGTTCACATCAATTTTTTGCGTGAATAGTTTTTCCTTGCCATCCCTTGTATTGAATTTACCAGAGCCCAGTGATTCTACCGAAACGGGTTTTCCATCGGGTGAAAAAACACATACGTAAATATATTTTGTTCCGGAAGTTGCAGTGCGGTTCTCGTCAATATCGAAACTTATCCGCAGTTTGTCAACCCGCTTGGCTACCGTAGTTGTTTTTTCCTTTCCGCTGCTTTTTTCATTGATACCGAGTATGGTGAAATTGGATGCATGCAGGGTGGACGCCACATCGATCACTTCATCCTTCTGGCTGATGACCGTATTTGCTGAGTCCAGGTCTTTCTGCACTTTATCCCGCTGCTGGATCACCATGTTCTTTTCCTGGGTAAGCACGATCTTTTCGCCTTCCAGCGTTTCGATCTTTGTTTTGTAACTGTAAATATCTGTATTGAGTGAGGAGATAAGTGTTTTTGCTTCGGTTAGTTCTTCTTCGGTTGCATTCACCTTTGCCAGTAATTGCTGGATCTTTATTCTTTTTTGAGAGATCTCACGGTCTTTCCGGGTAATGATGCTGTCTTTGGTATGCGCCATGTCGGCACTGCTGGTCTTGATCATGTCGTAGCGCATGGTGGCTTCTTCCAGTTCTTTTTGCAGCTGATCACGCTGCGATGTGGTGGTGGCAATAACCGTTTCTTTCTGCTGGATGGTTTCTTTGGTTTGGTTCTTATCCCAGATGATATAAGCCCAGGTTCCCAGCAAGGCAACTACCAAACCCGCAGTAAGATAATTCCGCCAGTTGTTATTGGTGGGAGGAGTTGCCATTTCAGTTGGCTTTTCGGTGCCGGGAAAATTTTCAAAAGCCATGGTTAAGGTTTTTCTTGTATAAAATTAATGTTTCTGTCCGTGGATTATAATATTGTATTAGCCTGGATATTGACGCAACGGACAGCTGGTTCTAAAAACTGTGCCAAAGGTACTGATAGCCAGTAACAACGGATTCCGGCTCAAAGTTATTGCTGTGTTAAAAACTTTTCAGGGGCTTACCGGTAACTTTTATCTTTGGGCCATGAGTGCCGAGAAAATTATCAGCGATTGGAAGAAGAAAAACTTTAAGCCGGTGTATTGGCTGGAGGGCGAGGAAGACTATTACATTGACATGGTGATGAACTATGCCGAGCATGAGATACTGAATGAGGCGGAAGCCGGGTTTAACCTCACGGTGTTCTACGGAAAAGATGCGGACTGGGCTTCGGTAGTGAATGCCTGCAGGAGATACCCCATGTTTGCAGAGCGGCAGGTGGTCTTACTTAAAGAAGCCCAGCAGATGAAGGACATCGATAAACTGGAAAGTTACTTTGAGAGCCCGCTGGCATCTACCATTTTCGTGGCCGGTTACAAGGGTAAAACATTCGACAAACGGACCAAACTTTATAAACTGCTTAAACAGTCGGCAGAAATTTTCAATTCTGAAAAAGTAAAAGATTATAAACTGCAGGAATGGATCAGTGAATTTGTAAAGGGGCAGGGCTATAAAATAAATTCAAAAGCCGTGAGCCTGCTGGATGAACACATTGGCAATGACCTGAACCGGATCACCAATGAAATAGAGAAGCTTGCGCTGAACCTGAAGGGTAAAAAAGAGATCACCGAGGATGATATTGAAAGATACATCGGCATCAGCAAGGAGTACAATGTTTTTGAACTACAGGCCGCCATTGCTAAAAAAGACCTGGCCAAGGCCATCACCATCATTCAATACTTTGAAGGGAATCCAAAAGCAGGACCGATACAGATGGTGTTACCGGCACTGTATGCAAGTTTCAGTAAGGTATATACTGTTTTTGGAATGCCCGACAAAAGTGAAGCAGCATTGAAACCGCATTTTTATTTCAACAGCACGGCGGTAAAGAATGCGATGGAAACGATCAGCAATTACGGCTATGATGGTATTGAACGGATATTATTATTGCTTCACCAATACAACTTAAAAGGAGTGGGCGTGGGCAGTTCCGGAACTTCTGATGCTTCGCTGATGAAGGAGATGGTGGTTAAGATGATCGTCTGAGAACGGATGCCGGATACAGGATTCATGATCCGGGATCTTGTATCACGGATCAATTTTCAAAGCCATTTCAGACTTTCTTCCTTGTCTTTATGCAGTTGCTCTTTTAATTCCTCCAGCCCGTTGAACTTCACTTCGCTGCGTAAATATTTCTTTACATAGATCCGGATGACCGTTCCGTATATCTCTTTCTTAAAATCAAAAAGATTTACTTCGGTAACCCTCGTTCTTCCATTTACGGTTGGGCGAAAGCCAATACTCATCATACCCTTGTATTGTTTCCCTTCCACATCTGCATACACAGCATAGATGCCATCGCCCATAACGATCTTCTCTTCGTCGGTATTCTTTAAATTGGCAGTAGGGTAGCCCAGTTCCCGGCCGATCTTATCACCGTGTATCACTTCGCCTTCAAAAAAGAAGGTATACCCGAGCAGGTGGTTTGCTTCATCCGCATTGCTGTGCAATATGGCATTGCGGATATTGGTGCTGCTTACTTTTATGGCATCAAGAATATGTTCTGAGATCTCTTTCAGCTGATAATTATATACCGGTGCTTTTTCTTCCATCAGTTTGTAATCGCCGCTGCGTTCTTTTCCAAAGCGATGGTCATAGCCAATGATGATGGTATGCGGTTTGAATTTTTCCACCAGGAAATCACGGATGTATTCTTCGGCGGTCTGGTTGGCAAAAAAATCGGTGAAGGGTACAATGACCAGGTGGTCGATGCCCGTCTTTTCCAATAATTCGATCCGCTCGGGCAATGTATTGATGAGCCGCACGCCTGTAATAACAGACGACACCACTTTGCGTGGGTGCGGATGAAAGGTGATGATGACGGATTCGCCGCCGGCTTTTTCAGCTTCCAGTTTTAAACTGTCGATGATCTGGCGGTGACCGAGATGCACTCCATCAAAGGTTCCGATGGTAATGACGGCATTTTTAAATTCGGGGAGGTTGTTTATATCACGATGTATCTGCATAATGTACGTAGTGCAAATGTAGTTGATAATTGAAAATGGTTTATTGCAAAATGCCATTTAGTTTTGCAGCCATGAGTTTGTATACCAAAAGAGGCGTATCTGCCCAGAAAGAAGAAGTGCATGCTGCTGTTAAGAACCTCGACCAGGGTTTATTTCCAAATGCTTTTTGCAAAATTTACCCCGATTTCCTGGGCGGAGATGATGCTTTTGTGAACATCATGCATGCCGACGGTGCAGGTACCAAAAGTATACTGGCTTACCTGTACTGGAAAGAGACAGGCGACCTATCGGTTTGGAAAGGCATTGCACAGGATGCCGTGGTGATGAACCTGGATGATCTGCTTTGTGTGGGCATTTATGATAAAATCGTTTTCAATTCTACCATCGACCGTAATAAGAACCTGATCCCTGGGGAAGTGCTGGAGCAGGTGATCAACGGCACACAGGAATTGTTCGACCAGTTGAAAGCCTTTGGAGTGAATATTCATTACCTCGGTGGTGAAACGGCCGATGTGGGTGATGTGGTTCGTACGGTTGCCGTTAATGGCACCATGACCTGCCGCTGGCCAAAGAACAAGATCATCAGTAATGATAAAATAAAAGCTGGCGACGCCATTGTTGGGTTTGCCAGCTATGGACAATCAACGTACGAAACATCTTACAACAGCGGCATAGGCAGCAATGGGCTTACCAGTGCAAGGCATGATGTACTGAGTAAATTTTATGCAGAGAATTTCAACGAGAGCTATGATAACAAACTGGCAGACGATGTTGTTTATATCGGAAAAAACAAGCTGTCTGACCCGGGATCCGGGATCCGGGATCTTTCCATCGGCCAGCTCATTCTTTCTCCCACAAGAACGTATGCTCCTGTAATGAAACAATTACTGGAGAATCATTTTGATAAAATTCATGGCCTTATTCATTGCAGCGGCGGCGGGCAGACAAAGTGCATGAAATATTTGCCCGGCAATTTCCGCATAGTGAAAGACAACCTGTTTGAAGCACCGGAGATTTTTAAGCTCATTCAGCAGAACAGCGGCAGTAATAATAAAGAGATGTACGAAGTGTTTAACATGGGTTGCCGGCTGGAAATTTACTGCGATGGGGCAGATGCGGATATCATGATCAACGCAGCGAAAGGGTTTGGCATAGATGCACAGGTTATTGGCAGGGTGGAAGCGGGTGCCAGAAAAGAATTGATAATTAACCTGAAAGGGGAAGAGATCAGGTACTGATAAAAAAAGGACGGCATCTTTTTACAGGTGCCGTCTCAGGAATAATAAAGTCTTCATGGCTTTACTTTATTGTCCCTCGATCACAAAAGTGATGGGTTGCTTTTTGAACGCATTTACTTTCTTTCCATTTTGTATGGCAGGTACCCATTTCGGGCCATGTTCAATGATATCGATACAATGCCCGGCAGTTTTTGTGCCTTTATAATTTTCCGTAACAACATTTGAAACAGTTCCATCGGTATGTACAATAAAACTAACGACGACCGTATACTTGCCGGCCTTCCATCCTTCATCAACAGGTATTGAAGCTTTCAGGTTCCTGACCAGGTACTTTCTCCATGCTTCTTCACCGCCGGCGAATTGAGGATTTACTTCCACTTTTGTGAAAACGGGATCGATGGGCCTGCCCTCTACTTCTATTTCGGCAAGTTGTTTATGGTAATCATCCGCCTGGGCATTCAGCAGTAATTGCCTGGATTCATAGTCCTGTTTGCTTTTGGTTTGTTGTTCCTGTACAAGTTTTAGTTTCAGGTTTTGTATTTCCGCATCCTGTAGTTTTCTTCCTGCCACAATCTTTTCCTTATTTGCATCTGCAGTAGTTTTGAATAATAACTCTTTTTCAGCATAATCAAGTTTTGCCAGGTTTTGCTGGGTAGTTAACAACTCCAGTTCCTGTTTCGTTTTTGAAAGACGGGCTGTATCGTACAGCATTTTTTCTTTCATATCTGCCGGAAATGCCGGGTCAGACGGGTCTGGTAACCTTTTTACTTTAATGGAGAATGAACCTGGCAGTTTTGTGCCATCCCGCTTTGAGAGCGACAGGGTAACTTCTCCTTCATGAGTAACATGTACAATGTATTTGCCGTTGCTTCCGAATATTTTTCCTTCTGAAATATTAACCAGCAGGTCTTCGGGTTTTACATTTTCCGGAATGGGTATGGTTACCGGATTATTGATGCCGATGTAAAAAGTATTTGTCTTATCCAACGTAGTTGTAAAAGGCGATTCCTGGTGTTTTAGATTACCCACAACTACAACTTCATCGAGGTCGTTGGGCTTCAAGGCTACGTCAATGATAGCGGTTTTGCCTTTTGCTTCAGTGATACCATCCAGTTTTTCTCCCTTAAGAATATTTATTGTGCTTATCCGGGAAGGCGGGATCGTATTTAATTCTTCCGGCGTGGAGATCTTGCCATCTATGTAGATCAATGTGGCTGCCATGTCGCTTTTGATCTTTTTATCTGACCCGGCCAGTGAAATTGTTTTGGTCTTGTCGTTGTAATAAACGGCATCTGCTGAAATAAATTCTGCATCTTTTTCGGTAAGGCAGATACTGCCATGGCCTCCCTTTTCTCCATAGGTCTTTACCGCTTCACCGGGCCCGCAAATGACAATGCTGCTGTAATTCGTTTTGCTTTTTTCAATAAAGTCATATCCCAGGTTGCCTACTTCCTTTGAATCAACAATCACCAGGGCCTTGTTCTTAAAGTCATCGCTTCTTAAGTATGCAGAATCGGCATGTTTTACATTCACGAACATATTCATGTTCAGGGGTATGGTATCGTTCTGCACATCGAGGCCCGGAATGATTCCCGGCTGAGTGTAAGGAATAAAATCATCGCCCTGGCCGGCGGGCCTGGTCTTAAAAGAAAATGCAACAAAGATCAACAGCGCAAGGGGAAGGACCATTACGCGGCCTAAATAATTTACTTTCGGATTATTTTTTTTCGTGAGCATAAGCAACCTGCGTTTTATGGGCGAGTAGAAAAAATTATTGACAAGTTCAAACTGATGTTGCGGATAGGCTGCCTGTAATATCATGGCAGCGAAGGTTGCCGTATCACTGTCTTCCACTGCTTTCTGGTCGGCGATAAACTCATGGATCATATTCAGTTCTTTCCGGTAAAGCCAGAAAAAAGGATTGCACCACCCAAAAACAAGCAGGGCATTTACAAACAGTTTATCATGCGTGTGCTTTTCCTGTATATGCGCCACTTCATGTTTGAATATCTGTCTGCCGGTAGTTGTATCAATATCAATATTGCTGTTCCAGAAAATGAAGCGTAAGAAAGAGAAGGGGGTACTCTTATCATTTGTATTCACCAAAGCAATGTCATCAACGGTTTGTACCGGGTATTTTTTTAAAAGAGAACGGATCAGCAACAACGTACGCAGCATCAGTAAAAAAAAGGCCCCGCATACCAGCCAGTAAACAACAGGATACAGATCCTGCATACTCCAGTTATGTGCTTTCGCAGTTACTACGATGTTGTTCATATACTCGTCGCCTTCTGAAACGGCCCGCAGCACCCGGAAAACCTGGCTGCCTTTATCATCCTGTTGCCAGAAATCTATTTTAAGCAAGGGCAGCAGCAGTGAAAGCAGCAAAGCCGATAAAAGGTAGAAGCGGTTATAGCGATGGAATATTTTGTTACGCAGAAATACCCAGTAATAACCGAATAAAATGCCTGAGCAGATCATTACTTTAAGCATGTACCAGAAAAAGGGCAGCATAGCAGGAGTTTTTTAATTCATAAATAGTTTTATTCGTTGACCGATGTCCGTTGATCATCGTTCGAAGCGGAAGTATCCGGCATTCAATAATCAGTCAACGAACCACCAGCAACGATCAACGTTTCTTCAACTGTTTCAACAGCATCTCCAGGTCTTCCACACTTAAATTGTTTTCCTTAACCATAAACGAAACGGCATTGCTGAAGGAACCTTCAAAATATCCTTTCACAAAGGTCTTCATGGTTGTTTTACTGTAAGCATCTTTACTTACCAGTGGAAAATACTGGTGCGTTCGTCCGAACACCGTAACGCCAACAAATTCCTTTTCTACCAGTATCTTCAGGATGGTGGCGACAGTATTATTGTGTGGCTTGGGAGAGGGCAATTCATCAATGATCTCCCGGAGGAAAGCTTTGTCGAGCTTCCATATTGTCTGCATGATCTGTTCTTCGGCCCTGGTTAATGTTTTCATTTTTGTATGCGTTTAGCTTGCTGATGTAAACGTAAAACTAATATTTTAGTTTTACAACTATTATTTTAGTTGTTCACAGTTTTTAACAATTGGTGAAGAAATTAATTGTTGCGGCTGAGTTGGTAAAAGCTAAATTTGCAGGTATTGCCACAGAAATACAGAAGCACTGAAATCTCTAAGGCAAAAAGACAAAACATAATCTTCCTGATTACCCCGTCAGCTGGCGGGGATAAGGGCAAACGCAAAACCCAAATATGTCTCAGTCGATCGTTGAATTAAAACATGTAAATATTTACCAGAGCAACAGCCTTATTTTAAGTGACGTAAATATTTCGGTGGATAAGGGAGAGTTTGTGTACCTGGTTGGCAAAACCGGAACCGGTAAAAGCAGCCTGCTCAAGACCATGTACGGCGACCTGCAGTTAACGGAGGGAGAGGGTTGGGTAGTGGGACACAATTTACGGGAGCTTACCTGGAAAACAGTGCCCTTCCTGCGGCGTAACCTTGGGGTCGTATTCCAGGATTTTCAATTGCTTACAGACAGGAATGTAAATGAGAACATGAAGTTTGTATTGAGAGCAACGGGCTGGAAAGATGAAAAACTGATGGATGAAAAGATCGCCGATGTGCTGGAAAAGGTAGGACTTAAAACAAAGGGTTTTAAAATGCCTTTTGAATTGAGTGGTGGCGAACAGCAACGTATGGATGTTGCCCGGGCCTTATTGAATTCTCCGAGATTGATCCTTGCTGATGAGCCAACCGGGAACCTTGATCCGGAAACCAGTGATGAGATCATGCAATTGCTGTTCCACATCTGCCGCGACTATAACACCACCATCATCATGGCCACGCATGATTACCTGGTGAT
>Ga0209023_10001721_pt1 | contig 28716 bp, 28 predicted proteins | sample LakOneMetagenome_FD_187468 | JGI IMG/M metagenome (GOLD analysis project Ga0209023, IMG submission 187468) | Freshwater and sediment microbial communities from Lake Erie, Canada (SPAdes) (version 2) | ecosystem: Environmental > Aquatic > Freshwater > Lentic | place: Lake Erie, Canada...
TTGGAGCCGCAGGCCTCAGCCCCGGAGGGGGGCGCCACCGGTGGCCCGGCAAAGCCGGTTCCACGGTGGCACTGGTACAGGCCGCGCCGGTTTGGCAATCGGAGGCGGTTGCAAGTCCAACCACCGTTCGGGCTGAGCTTGTCGAAGCCTTGCACGACTTGCGAAATCTTTGAAGCCCATCCCCATGCCCGCTAACGCTGATCCGGTCGAAGGGCTGTCCCTTCACTAACCTGGCTTCGACGTGCTCACCCCAACCGGATGGGGCGATGCGGGTGAAATGTTTTTCAAGCGTTTCAGGCCTCTACCGCTTGATAGGAAAGCGCCACCAGCTATTGATTCAATAGCGTCCCGCTCTTCCCCGCCTCCAGCAGCCGCGTGAGCAGCGGGTGCATCACCTTGCGGGCGCTGTAGATCAGGTGGAACTGCTCCTGCACATCCGGCGTGGTGCCCACCTGCACCAGGCCGTGGGTGTGCGCCAGGTGCTCGCCCAGCGATACGGGGGCGGGCATCACGCCCATGCCGGTGGCGGCGAAGGTGCTCAAGAGGGCGCTGTCTTCGAACTCCCCGGCGATGCGCGGGCGGATGCGTTCGCGCTCCAGCCAGTGGTCGATGCGGGCGCGCATGGCGGCGTGGTCGGTGGGCAGCAGCACGGGCACCACGGCCAGGCTGTGCGGGAAGTCCGTCGCCGCCGCATCGGCCCACAGCGGCGGGGCGTACCAGGCGATGGCACTCGTGCCCAGCAACTGGCTGGTGGTGCGCAGCGCGGGGTTGGGCGGGGCGGCGCGGTCGGCCAGTACCGCGTCGAGCTTGTGCAGCGCCAGCTCGCCCAGCAGCGGCTGGAACTCGCCCTCGTGGCACAGCAGGCGCAGGTGGGGTTCGTCCAGCACGGGGGTCAGCAGCCGGTGCACAGCCAGCTTGGCGATGCCGTCGGAGATGCCCAGGTTCAGCCGCAGCGTCTGGCCGGTGGCGGCCTCGCGCACGCGCACGGGCAGCAGCTCGCCCAGGGCGAAGATGTGGTCCGCCTCGTGCAGCGCGGCCACGCCCGCGTCGGTGAGCACCAGGTTGCGCCCCTCGGAGCGCAGCAGGCTCACGCCCAGGGCCTTTTCCAGCTCGCGCACCTGGGCGCTGATGGTCTGCACGGCCATGTCCAGCCGCTCGGCAGCGCGCGCGATGCCTCCCTCCTTGGCCACCACCCAGAAGTAGAAAAGATGGCGGTAGTTGAAGCTCTGGCTCATGGGCGCTTTCAGGGGATGCAGGCGGCTGCTGCGGCGGTTTGTTCGTAAAAACCGAACCAATGGTATCGATATGACAGGTTTTTAAGAATCTGGGTTGTCCCTACAGTGCGTCCTGTCATCGGGTCGGGCGTGCAGCCTTGCCCTACCTCTTCCCTTCGGAGCAAAGATTCATGGAAACAATAGGAACCTGGTGGATGTGGGCGGGATTCGCCCTCTTCGTGGTCGTCGCCATCGGCGTCGACCTTCTGGTGATGGAGCGCCAGGGGGCGCACAAGGTCACGATGAAAGAGGCCCTGCGCTGGAGCCTGTTGTGGTTCTCGCTGGCCTTCGTGTTCGTCGCCATCCTCTGGTGGTACCTCGACAGCAGCCAGGGGCGCGAGGTGGCCAACACGGTGTCGATGCAGTTCATCACCGGCTACCTGGTGGAAAAGAGCTTGTCCATAGACAACATCTTCGTCTTCCTGATGCTGTTCAGCTACTTCGCCGTGCCGCCGCAGTACCAAAAGCGCGCGCTCATCATCGGCATCATCGGCGCCATCGTGCTGCGCACGCTGCTGATCCTGGCAGGCGCCTGGCTGCTGGCCACCTTCCACTGGCTGCTGTACGTCTTCGGCGCGTTCCTGGTGATCACCGGTGCCAAGATGTGGTTCGCTGCAGGGCAGGAGCCTGACATCGCGACCAACCCGGTGCTCAAGCTGCTCAAGAAGCGCATCCGCATCACCGACCAGTTCGATGGCGAGAAGCTCTCCACGCTGGTCAACGGCGTGAAGCACTACACCCCGCTGTTCGTGGTGCTGGTGCTCATCGGTACCACCGACATCATCTTCGCGGTCGACAGCATCCCTGCCATCTTCGCGATCACCAACGACCCGTTCATCGTGCTCACGGCCAACATCTTCGCCATCCTGGGCCTGCGTGCGCTGTACTTCCTGCTGGCCGACCTGGCGGACCGCTTCCACCTGCTGGCCTACGGCCTGGCGCTGGTGCTGATCTTCATCGGTGGCAAGATGCTGCTGATCGACCTGGTGAAGATCCCGATCGGCTACGCCCTGCTGGTCACGGCCGGCCTGATCGCAGGCTCCATCTTCCTGTCGCTGCGCAGCTCGGGTGGCAACACCCAGCCGCCCGCGCCGGCCCTGCCACCCAAGGACTGACCGCAAGGAAGCACACACCATGGAACTGCTGGACTCTGTACTGTTGTTTCTGCTGGGCGGCCTCGTCGCCGCCACCGTCATCGCCCACCGGGCGGGCAACGAGAAGCGCGATGTGCGCCTGCTGATGGGGCTGTCGGCCCTGTGCGGCGCGGGCACCGCAGCCGCCTTTGCCTGGAGCTGACCGCGCGATGATGTCCATGCTGTGCTCCCTGCGCCGCTGGCTGCGCGGCCTGGAACCGCGGGCTCGCACGCACCTGGACCGCAGCTGGCTGGCCAGCCTGCGGCCCTGGCTGGAGCAGCGCGCGCTGTTCCGCTTTCAGCGCGAGCCGCTGGCGCGGGGTGTGGCGGCGGGCATGTTCTGCGGGCTCATCCCCGGGCCGCTGCAGATCCCGGGCACGCTGCTGGTGTGCGCCGGGATTCGCGGCAACGTAGTGGCCGGGTCTGTGGCCACCTTCTATACCAACCCGTTCACCACCGTGCCGCTGTATGCGCTGGCGTTCTACCTGGGGTCGCTGGTGATGCCCGGCACTCAGACTTTGCCGCCGTGGAGCAGCGTCGCCCCCGGCGGCAATTTCTCGGTGCAGGCGATGGCGGCGTGGATCCAGGCCCTGGGCACCCCGCTGCTCGTCGGCCTGCCCACACTGGGACTGCTGCTGGCGGCACTGGGCTACGCCGCAGTGCAACTGATGTGGCTGGCCCCTGCTTTGCAGCGCAAGCGCCGCCTGGCGCGCTGCCGATCAGCCGCTGCGTAACGGGCGAATCGGCTCTCCCCACTTTCCGAAGCGCGAGGCTCGGCAGATCCTAAAGTCCACAGGCTGCGAAACTGGCGCGCGGCCATCGCCAGTGCCACCGCGGAACCGGCTTCGCCGGGCCGCTGGAGGCGTCCCCCTGAGGGGGAAGCGGCGCAGCCGCTCAGGGGGCTCAATCAGTGGGGTTAGTCAAGTTTTACGCCCACCTTGGTGATCACCCGCCCCCACTTCTCCCGCTCGGCACGCGCAAAGCTCCCCATCTGCGCCGCAGTACCAGGCATGGGCTCCACGCCCAGGGCCTGCAGCCGCGCCTTGGTGCGCGTGTCGGCCAGGGCCGTCTGCAGCGCCTTGCTGAAGTTCGCCACCACCTCGGGCGGCGTACCGGTGGGGGCGACCACACCTTGCCAGGCATAGCCCTCAAAACCCTGCAGTCCCTGCTCTGAAATGGTGGCCACATCGGGCATGGTGCCCACGCGCTGCGGGCTGGCCACGCCGATGGCCCGGACCTTGCCGGTCGCGAGGAACGGGTACACCGTGGCGCTGTCGATCCACATCGCGGGCACTTGGCCGCCGATCACGTCCTGGATGGCCGGGGCGGCGCCGCGGTAGGGCACATGCGTGAGCTTGAGGCCGCTTTGCTCGCGGAACAACTCGCCCACCAGGTGGTGCGGGCTGCCCGGCCCGGCAGATGCCCAGTTCACGCCGTCGGGCAGGCCCTTGGCCCAGGCCATGAACTCCTTCAAATTCTTGGCGGGCACGTTGTTGGACACCACGAGAAACATAGGGAAGCGCACCAGCAGCCCCACAGGCTGGAAGTCCTTCTCGGCGTTGTAGCTGAGCTTGCTGAACAGGAAGGGGTTGGCCGCCAGCGTGGCGAAGTCGGCCGAGAAGATGAGGTTGCCGTAGTCCTTGTGGCGCGCACTGTATTCGGCCGCGATGTTGGTGCCCGCGCCGGGTTTGTTGTTGATGATGATGGGGCGGCCCAGCGTGGCCGACATCGACTCGGCAATCGTGCGCGCCACGATGTCGGAGCCACCGCCGGCCGCATAGCCCACCACCCATTCGAGCGGCTTGGTGTCTTGGGCCGTGGCGGGCAGGGCCAGCGTGGTGAGTGCCAGGGCACCGAGGGTGGCGAGGAAGTGTTTGCGCAGCATGGTTTTGTCTCCGGGTTGTTGTGATGTGGTCGGGGCAGAGGCTGCAGTGCACCGTCTTTGCGATGCTGTTGCAGCCGGGGGAAAAGGTGCGGGTGTGTTGCGGTACGGGGCGGGCCGGCGTTCAAGCCATGGCGTGCGAGGGCAGGACCGGCGTGATGGCCTGGTGGTCTGCCGCCGTGGGTGTTGCGGTGGCCGTCTTCAGGCCCACCGTGCCGCGTGCCAGCCGCAGCGCGTCGCACAGCGTGGCGTGGTCGCCGATGTGGTTGGCCAGCAGCAGCACCAGGCGTGCGTTCATCGCGTGGCTCTCGGGGGTGGACAGGCCCTGGTGAGCGTTGATCAGCGCTTCGTAGAAATCGTCGCAGGCCTGCAGGTGGGGCTGGGTGTTGAGCATGGGGCGGGCTGGTTGGGTGTCAGACATGCGCTGCCGTGGCGCGGGCCAGGGCGGCGCGCATGGCGGCTTCGGTGGGTGCACGCCAGCGCGCGCACACGTGCTGGTCGGGGCGCACCAGGTAGGCGGTGTGGGGCAGGGCGTCCAGCCTCTGTGCGGCCAGGCCCTCGCTGTCCTGCACCTCCACGCCGATCTGCAGCACCCGCACCTGCGGCATGCCGAACGCCCAGGCTGGTGCCGCGCCAAAGACGATGAGCGTGAACTCCGGCCCCAGCGCGCGCAGCAGCCAGGTGGGCTGGCCTTGGCGTGCCAGGGGCGCGTCCAGCAGCACGGCGCCCGGAACCTGCGGGCCCGCGAAGGCGTCGGTGTCGGGCGTGTTCAAGGGCGACGCGTGCAGCGTGGCCGGCACCGACAGGCGCCCGCTGTTGACGATGCGCCGCGCAAACGCATGGTCGCGGGCCAGGTGCAGTGCGGCGTCGCGGAACAGCCGGCTGACCTCGCTCTTGGGTGTGATGAAGTCGGTGGCGCGCGTGGAGTTGGCAATGTTCTCGTCGGCCGCGTATTCGCGCTCGGGTCCGTAGGTGGCCACCAGCGCAGTGCTGGCGCGGCCCCGGAGCACCCAGTCGAGCTTCCATGCCAGGTTCTCCGCGTCCTGCACGCCGCTGTTGGCGCCGCGTGCGCCAAAGGGCGACACACCGTGCGCGCTGTCGCCCACAAAAATCACGCGGTCGTGCACGAAGCGGTCCATGCGTAGGCAGGCAAAGGTGTACACGCTGGCCCAGTCCAGCTCGAACTGCGCGTCGGGTCCCAAGAGCGCCTGCACGCGGGGCAGGATGTTCTCGGGTTTCTTTTCTTCCTCGGGGTCGGCGTCCCACCCCAGCTGGAAGTCGATGCGCCACACGTTGTCGGGCTGGCGGTGCAGCAGCACGCTCTGGCCGGGGTGGAACGGCGGGTCGAACCAGAACCAGCGCTCGGTCGGAAACTCCGCACCGCCCGCCAGCTTGACGTCGGCGATGAGAAAGCGGTCCTTGAAGATGCGGCCCTTGGCTTCAAGACCCATCGCCTGCCGCAGCGGCGAGCGCGAGCCGTCGCACGCGGCCACCCAATGCGCGCCGATGCGGTAGTCGCCTTCGGGCGTGGCGACGGTCAGCAGCGCGCCGTCGCCGTGCTGCTCCACGTCGGTGACCCGGTTGTGCCAGCGGATGTCGATGCCCGGCAGCTGCAGCGCGCGCTCCACCAGGTAGGCCTCGGCGTAGTACTGCTGCAGGTTGATGAAGGCCGGGCGCTCGTGGCCGGTCTCGGGCAGCAGGTTGAACTCGTACAGCTGGTCGTCCTGCAGGAAGACTTTGCCCACGTTCCACGACACGCCCTTGTCCACCATGCGCTGGCCCACGCCCAGGCGATCCCAGATCTCCAGCGTGCGCTTGGCAAAGCAGATGGCGCGCGACCCGGTGGAGAGCTTGTGGTCGTTGTCCAGCACCACCACGCGCTGCCCGCGCTGCGCCAGGTCGATGGCCAGCGACAGGCCCACGGGGCCCGCACCCACGATGACCACGGGGTGCGTGGCGGGCGTGGTGCTGTCTTGGTCGGGCGATCGCACGTAGCCGAATTCGAGGGCCTGCACCTCGGCGCCGCTGGCGCGGAAGGCCTCGGGGGGGATGTCTCTGGGGTTCATGGCGTCATGACCTTTGTGTCTTGGATCGAGCCGGGCGCTGCTCTGGGAACGGACCTTTGCCACTGGCGCAGCCCCCCAGCGAGGGACGCCCAGCCAGGGCCGCCCCGCAGCGAGGGCTTCGCCGCCCTTCCCGCAGCGCGCAGCGGTACTAGAGAAGGGGGAAGGGGGAAGGCGCGCAGCGCCTCAAGGGGTTCTTCTCTATTCAACCTTCCAGGGATTTCCACATCGCCACATCCCGCTCGGCCGTCCAGATGCGCGGGTCCGGGTACTGCGTGGCCTCGTCGTACGCGCGGGTCACGTCGAACGGCATGCAGTGGTTGAAGATCACCCAGTGGCCGTATTGGGGTTGCAGTTTTGCGAACGTGGCCTCGTAGACCTTGCGCAGGTCTTCGCCCTGTGCAGCGCTGGCCTTTACGCTCTCGTACAGGTCGCTGATGAAGGCGCGCGTGCCGGCCAGCCCGGCCTGCACCTGCTCGGGTGTTTGCAGCGCGGCGCCGCGGCCGGGCACCAGCTTCTCAGGCTTCAGGGCTGCCAGGTTGTCCAGCGTCTGCGGCCAGTCCTGGAAGTACGCGTCGCCCGCATACGGCGTGGCATCGAACTCCACCAAGTCGCCACTGAAGAGGATCTTTTCCTGCGGCAGCCAGGCCACGGTGTCGCCCTTGGTGTGGCCGCGGCCGAGCTGCAGGATCTGCACCTCCAGCGTGCCCAGCCACAGCGTCATCTTCTTGTTGAACGTCATCGTGGGCCAGGTCAGGCCGTCGGGCACGCTCTCCACGTTCTGGAACAGGCGCGGGAAGCGGCCGATCTCGCTGTCCTTGTCGAACTGGCCGCGCTCGACGATCAAATCGCGCGTGTCCTCGCTGGCAATGATGTGCTCGGCCCCGTAGGCGCTCGCGCCCAGCACGCGCACCGCGTGGTAGTGCGACAGCAGCACGTACCGGATGGGCTTGTCGGTCACCTCGCGGATGCGGCGGATCACGTCCTGCGCCATCACCGGGGTGGCCTGGGTGTCGATGACCATCACCGCGTCGTCGCCAATGATGATGCCGGTGTTGGGGTCGCCCTCGGCCGTATAGGCGTACGCATGGTCGGAAAGCTTGTCGAAGCTCACCTTCTTGACTTCAAGGTCGGCGGCGGAGGCGAATGTCTTGGTGGTCATGGTGTGTGAAATTCGTTATGAGTGAATGCATTTATCTAAACGGAATGTTTTGATGTTAGGCAATAAATTCGGCAATGTCTAACGCATTTGTTTAGGTGAAAACCCGAAGATACAGACGCCAGCACTTGCCGTGGACAATCGCAGCCATGCCTTCCTCCCCCATCGACCTGCCCCGCCCCGACGACGAAGACGACACCAGCCCGCGCACGCCGCGCGGCATCCAGAGCGTGGAGGTGGGCGGTCAATTGCTCAAGGTGCTGGCCCGCACCGGGCGCCGCATGGCGCTCAAGGATCTGGCCCGCGCCGCAGAGATGACGCCCGCCAAGGCGCACCCGTACCTGGTGAGCTTCGGCAAGCTGGGCCTCATCGAGCAGGACGCCGTGAGCGGCCACTACGGCCTGGGCCCGCTGGCCATGCAGCTGGGCCTGATCAGCCTGCAGCAGGTGGACCCGGTGCGCCTGGCGATCGCCGAGCTGCCCGCGCTGGCCCAGCGCATCGGCTACACCGTGTCGGCCTCGGTCTGGGGCGACAACGGGCCCACCATCATCCGGGTGGAAGAAGGCCCCACCGCGGTGTACGTGGCCATGCGCCACGGCACTACTGCGTCGGTGCGCCACACGGCCACGGGCAAGGTGTTCGCGGCTTTCGGTCCGCGCGAGCGGGCCGCTGCCGCGCTGGCGGCCGAGGGGTTGGCAGGGGCGCTGGATGATCCTGCGTTCGCAGCGGAGCTGGAACTAGTGCGCACGCACCAGGTGGCGCAGGTGACCGATCAGTTGCTGCCTGGCATCAGCGCGCTGGCAACGCCGGTGTTCGACGGGTTTGGCCAGCTGGTGCTGTGCCTGGCGGTGATCGGACCCAGTGCCACGCTGCAGACGGGGCCAAGCAGCGCGGCGGCGCAGCATTTGCGCGAGGCAGCGCGGAGTTTGTCGCAGAGGCTGGGGGCGGGAGCTTGAACCGGCGTTGAGATCTCAGCGGGCCGCGCCTGGCGTCGGCGCTTCACTGCTGACGCGCGCTCTTTGTTCACGGGTACGCAGCCGCCATGTCAGCGTTACGGCACAGCAAGCCAGCAAACCGCCGAGCCAGATGAACCATGCGGTGAGCCAGGCGTTCTTCGGGATCGTCCACCACACCACGAGGATGGCAGCGACCGGTGCCAGACGCAGTGCGACGTCTTGCCAACGCGAGGGGTGCAAATCCGCCACTTCGAAGCGCCCCGCGCCTTTTCCTGGGGGGCGCGTGGGGGAGCGCCACTGGACCGTCATGCCGGCCACCAACATCAACAGCAGCGTGATCAGCATCAGTCCCCACCAGCCCGATGACTCACGCACCGTTTGGCGCACCTCGGCAGGGACGTTGTAGGCCAGAACCCAGCAGCTCGCGAAGACCGCGTTCCACAGCCAGTGAAAGCGCAGCGAGTCCGGAGGCTCCGGTGCCCATCGCAACGCGGTACCGCACAGGGGGCACGCCGGCGACGGGTGTTGCGGAACGTACCAGCGGGCGCCGGACGGAAGAAGCGCCTGTTTCCAGCGGTCGAAGCGCTGATGGCATGCCGGACAGCTGTAGCGGCCGCTGCCCGCCGCAGTGGTCGGTTCCAGATGGATGGGATGCGACAGCTCCTTGTCGCAGGACGTGCAGACAGAGTCGGCGGAGGCCAGCGGACGTCCGCATTGTTGGCATTGCATTGAGTAATCTTAGATGGCTCCGCTGGCTGCTCCCCGTCCGAAACAGCACAACGGCACACAGCGCCGCTCAACCCTTCAAGACTTGTACTTGATGCTGCACCCATACGGCTGCGTCGTCGCCGCCGAAATGGGCTTGCCCGCCAACGCTTCCGACAGCCCCACCTTCACATAGTTGGTGGCCTTCTCAATGTCGGCCGGGCGGGCGGAGGGAATGCTGTCGATACCGCCGGCGTACACCAGCACGCCCTGCGGATTGACGATGTACATGTGCGGCGTGGTGCGTGCGCCGTAACTCTTGCCCACGGTGCCTTCCTCGTCCATGAGCACTGCGGTGGGCTGGGCCTTACGTTCGGTGAGCCAGGCCGTGAGCCGGGCCGGCTCCAGGTAGTCGCTGCTGGCCTTCTCGGTGGAGTTGACCGCCAGCCACACCACGTTCTTGCCGGTGGCGTCCTTTTGCGTGGCGGGCATGTTGCCGCTGTCGTAGTGCTTGCGCACGAAGGGGCAGCCGGGGTTGGTCCACTCCAGCACCACATGTTGGCCCTTGAAGTCCGACAGCTTCACGGTCTTGCCGGTGGCGTCCTTGAGCGTGAAGTCGGGGGCGGGCTGGCCCACGGTGGTGGCGGCCTGCGCGGCGCCGGTGGCGAACAGCGCGGCGGCAGAGGCAATCAGCGTACGGCGAAGCAACTTCATGGCGGAATCTCCTTCGGTAGATAGCTAAGGTGAACAACGACAACACGACGAACAACGCGCCGCACGGAACCCAGCGCAGCCGCGTGGCCGCGCTCTTCATTGCCTTTACAGCTGGGCGATGGTGGCGCGCACCTCCTGCACGCTCAGCACTTCGGTCAGCACCACGGGCGGCTTGCCGGCCCGGTAGAACACGTACACCGGCACGCCGTTGCGCCCCAGCTGGGCCAGGGCCGCGGTGATGGCGGGGTCGCGGCGCGTCCAGTCGGCGCGCAGCAGGGCCACATCCTTGGCAGCCAGGTCGGCCAGCACGTCGCTATCGGCCAGCGTCGTCTTCTTGTTGTACTGGCAGGTCACGCACCAGGCAGCGGTGAAGTCCACGAACACGGGGCGGCCACTGGCCACGATCTGCTCGGCCGCGCCGGGCGCCCAGGCCTGCCACTGCGCGCCGCCAGCGCGGGTGGCCTCTGCGGTGTGTGCGGGCGATGCGTTGGTGATGTGCGGCCCGAACGACCAGGCCAGCAGCGCGAACGCGGCGACCGACACCGTGGCCATCCAGCGGCGCGCACGGCCCGCCAGCGACAGCGACCAGGCCACCAGACCCACGCCCACCAGCAGGATCAGCAGCGCGCCCGCGCCGTCGATGCCGCTTTGCTGCCCCAGCACCCACACCAGCCACACCACGGTGGCGAACATCGGGAAGGCCATGAACTTGCGGAAGGTGTCCATCCACGCGCCGGGGCGGGGCAGGGCGCGCGCCACCGCAGGGATAAAGCTGGCGGCCAGATACGGCAGCGACAGGCCCAGGCCCAGCACCGCGAACACCGCGAGCGCCTGGGGCACCGGCAGCGTGGCCGTGAGCCCCATCGACGCGCCCATGAACGGCGCGGTGCAGGGCGACGCCACGGCCACGGCCAGCACGCCGGTCAGAAAGCTGTCGGCCACCGGGTGGCGCGCCTGCAGGCTGGCCACGGACGACGGCAGAAAGTGGCCGAACTCGAACACTCCCGCCAGGTTCAGCCCGATCACGGTGAACAGCGCGGCCAGCCCCGCCACCACGGCCGGCGACTGCAGCTGAAAGCCCCAGCCCACCGCCTCGCCCGCAGCGCGCAGGCCCAGCATGAGCGCGCCCAGCAGCATGAACGACAGCACGACGCCGGCCGTGTACGCCAGGCCGCTCAGGCGGTGTGCCCGGCGGTCCTGCGCGTGCTGGGTAAAGCCCACGACCTTGATCGCCAGCACCGGAAACACGCAGGGCATGAGGTTCAGGATGAGCCCGCCCAGCAAGGCCCCCAGCAGCGCGGCCGACAGCGTGAGGGTGGATGCGCCGGAGCCCGCCAGCGGAGCCCCCGCTGCGCCTGCGGCCTGCGCGGCATTGGCCTTGAGCGCCGCGTCCAGCGCAGGCGACACGCTGGCCACCGCAGCACCCTGCGGCCAGGTGCCCAGCACCTTGAGTTCTGCCCGGTAGCCGGTGCGGGTGTCGGGGCCACTGCTGGGGGCGGCTGCGCCTTGCTCCGCAGCCCGTTCGGCCAGCACCACCGGCATCAGGCTCGGGCTGTTGCTGCGCTGGGCGGCCAGCGGGATCTTGGCCGTCCACACGCTGCCGTTCCAGGCCTGCGTCCACTGCGCCGCGTTCTCGATGACTTCGCTGGTTTCCGGGAACAAATCCAGGGTCTTGCCGCGCAGCGCCACCGGCAGGCCATGCACGCTGATCTGCAGCGCGTTGCCGTCGGCGATCTGCGCCTGGCTGTCCGGCACGATCCCGTTGGTGCCAGCCAGCACCGGCTGGGGCTGCGCCTTGGCCGCAGCCTCGAACGCGGCGCCGTTCAATGCCGTGGTGCTGCGCAGGGGCAGCTGCAGGGTGAACTCGCCCTCTTCAGGAATGCACTCCTTGCGGCACACCAGCCAGGAGGCGCGCAGCTTGATGACGGCGTCCTTGGCCAGCGGCCCGGCCGCAAACGTGCTGGCCACCGTGACGGGCACGGGCAGCAGCACCGTGCCCTCATAACCGTAGTTGGCCAGCGTGCCGATGGGGATCTTCCTGGGCAGGGGCCAGGCGATCTCGCCCACGTCCAGCCCGGCGGGCAACGTCCAGGCCAGGTCGGTGGGCAGGCCGGAATCGCCGGGGTTCTTCCAGTAGGTGTGCCACTCCGGCTGGTGGGTGATCTGCAGCCCCAGCCACAGCGGCTGGCCGGGTGCGACGCCCTGGGGCGCATGGGCCATCAGCTCTGCCCGCACGTACGGCGTGGTGACCACGCTGGTGCCCTGGCCGCTGGTTTTGGGGCTGAATTGGGCGCTAGCGCTTGTCCAGAAAGCGCTGGCAGCTATCAAAAGCAGAGTAACTGCAAAGCGGTTGAGCAGGCGTGAAGGCATGGTTGCAGTGTGGGAGCGGGCGCAGCGCCGTTGGTTCCGGCCCGCTCCGTCGATTCCGGAGGTCCGCCATTGTGCGCGGGGGAGCCCGACCGTTGAAAACCGGCGCGCCACGGCCCCCATGGGCTGGGGGGATGTAGAGCCCCCGGTCATCGCCCTCCAAACCGGCGCTGCGCCACCGCCAGCGCGCCCGTGGATCTGGCTGCGCCAGTCCACCGGGTGCGTCCCCTTGAGGGGGAAGCCGCGCAGCGGCTCAGGGGGCTACCGAGCCTCGAGGCTCAGATCCGCCCGCGGCGTCCACTTGTCGGGCTGGTTGCCCGACTTGGGCGCCGCCACGAAGAGCCGCTCCGCCGGCAGCTTCTGCGCCACCAGGTAGCTGCGGATCGCCTGGCCGCGGTCGTGGGCCAGGTCGGCCGCCATGGCCTCGGTGGCGCTCTGGTTGGCCAGCAGCAGGGCCTCCATCTCCGGCACCGTGAGCTCTTTGGCCAGGCCGACCAGGTTGCGCGGCTTGGCCATGTCGGCGCGGCGGTACACCTCCTTGAGCAGGGCGGGGTATTCGGCGGCCGACACTGGGGTGCTGTCGGCAGGGTTGGCGCGGCGCTTTTCTGCCAGCACCTGTTGCTGCAGGCGCTCGCGCTGCAGGCCTTCGCGCTCGTCCTTCAGGCTGGCCATGCCGGTCACGGTGATCTTGAGCGCGGGCCGGTCGGCCAGGGCCTTCACCACCTTGTCCAGGTTCTGCTTCGCGTCCGCCGTGAGCGCCGCGCTGCCGGGCGCAAAGGCCACATGGCTCATCTCGCTGCCACCGCCGAAGGCATTGGCCAGCAGGCTGAACGGTGCGGTCAGTGCCTTGCCGATCAGGTTGACGATGATCCGGCCGATGACCGGCCCCAGGCGGAACTGCGGGTCGTTCAGCGAGCCGCTGATGGGCAGGTCCAGGTCGATCACGCCATCGCGGTCGGCCAGCAGGGCCACGGCCAGCTTCACCGGCAGGCTGTTGGGCGCGCCCTGCACCGGCTCGCCAAAGGTCAGCTGGTTGAGCACCAGCCGGTTGCTGGCGGTGAGCTGGCCGCTGGGCAGGACCTTGTAGTTCACGTCCACGCTGAGCTTGCCGCGCTCGATGCCGTGGCCGGCGTACTTGACGGCGTACGGCGTGAGCGGCGGCAGCTCCAGGTCGCGCACCTTGCCCACGATGTCGAGTGCCAGCGGCTTGGCCAGCGGGTTGAGCTTGCCGGTGATCTCCAGCGACGCCGAGCCTTCCGCACGGCCGCGCAGTTCCAGGTCCGCCAGCACCGGCTCGCCCCCGGGCGTCTCGGACGAGAAGGCGCTCAGCTTGCCGGTCAGCTCCGACAGGTCGGCCGAGTAGTTGGGCTTGATGAAAAAGTCCGAGAACAGCACCTTGCCGTTGACCAGGCTCACCGGCCCGAACTGCACCACCGGCGCCAGCGGGTCGGCCTTGGCGACGGCAGCGCTGGCGGGTGTGCTGGCGGCAGCGGTAACCGTTGCTGCCGGGGGCGCCCCCGGCGCGCTGGCCGCTGCACCTGCCGTGGTGGCCGCATTCGCTGCACTGGCCGCGTTCGCAGCCTGTGCCTCGGCAGGCGTCTTGGCAATGTCGGTCAGGTTGATGCGGCCCGCCTCGTTCACCGTGATGCGCGCGAAGAAGTCCACCAGGCTGGTCTCCTTGACCTCCACGCGCGGCGCGGTGCCGGGCGCCGTGGCCACGGACAGGCCGCGCAGGTTCAGGCTCTTCCAGGCCAGCAGTTCCTCGCCCACCTGGGCTTCGGTCTTGGGCGTGGAGGCAGCCGTGCTGTTGGCCGTGAGCTCATCGATGGCGGCATCGCCTGCCAGACGCAGGCTGGGGCCCTTGTCGCTCAGTGCCAGCGCGACCTGGCCCTTAAACCCCACATCGGCCCGCAGCAGCTCGACCGACAGCTGGCTGGCCAGGTAGCCATCCAGCGCATGCAGCGGCACCCGCGCCAGGTCGAGCTTGCCCTGCGCTGCCAGCGGCTGCAGGGCCAGCGTGCCCTGGTAGTCGATCTTGCCGGCCTCGGGCTTGCCGCTGCCTTTGCCGGCGCCCTTGCCGGGCGCTGCGACACGCGCGGACAGCTGAAAAGCCTCGGGCTTGCTGCCGTCGCTGGCCAGGTTCTTGGCGGTGATATTCAGCGCCGACAGGTCCAGCGCCACGGGCCGCTGCTGGGCGTTGTCGGCAAACGTGACGGTGCCGCCTTCGACCGCCATGTCGGCCACGCGCAGCTTCCACGGCGGGGCGTTGTCGGTTGCGGGCGTGGGAATGGTGGCGTTGGCCGTTGCAGCAGTGGCCGTTGCAGCAGCGGCCGTGGCCGTGGCGGGTGCCGATGTCTTCATCCACCGCTCGAACATCCACCGCCCGTCCGTGCCGCGCTCCACCGCCGCCAGGGGTTGGGACAGCGTCAGCTTGGCCAGCGTGGCCGTGCGCGCATCCAGCGGCACCTGCACGCCTTCCACGGCCAGCTTGCCCAGCCCGACCACGGTGGTGCGCCCCTGCTTCACGGCCAATTGCTCCAGCGCCAGCGGGCCCGCGGTCAGCGTCACGCCCGTGGCGCCGGCCTGCACCGCCTTGGCACTGGGCGCCTCCCACAACACGCCCAGGTCGCCGGTGAGCTGGCCCGCGACCGTGGGCTCCAGCACCTGCGCCAGATAAGGGGCGGCCAGCTGCAGCGACAAGGCCTGCGCCGACGCATTGACCTGCGCCTTCTGATCGGTCGCCTCGCCGTTGAACTGCAGTGCACCGTCCTGCAGCTTCAGGCCGCCCTTGAAGCTGAAGGGCTTGACCAGCGGCAGGGCGAGGTCCGCCATGTCCAGTGTCAGGTCGGTGGCCTGCAGCGTGGCAGCGGGGCGGGTGCTTTGGTCGGCCCACCGCACGGTGCCGCCGCGCACCGCGGCGCTGTCCACGCGCACGGCCCAGGCGGGTGCCGCGGGGGGCTTGTTGCCTGCCTGGCTGGCGCCAGCGCGGGGCTTGGAAGCCGCCTTGCCTGCGCTCGCTGGCGGCGCAGCGCTGGACGGGGCGGCAGAAGCGCTGGCGGTGGTATCGGCTGCCGAGGCTGGGGCGGTAGAGGGTTCGGCTGCCGCAGTGGCCGATGCTGCGGTTGCCGGGTTGGGTGTTGTCGCTGTCGCTGTCGTTGTCGTTGTCGTGGGTGCGGATGCGGATGCGGATGTCGCTGCACGGCTGGGCGCCAATTGCGCCAGATTGATCTGGCCCGATGCATCGCGCACCGCAGTGATCACGGGCGCGGTCAGCTCCACCTGGCTCAGGTGCACCACCTGCTCCAGCGGGCGAACGTCGGCCATGTCGACCTTCAGGCGCCCGTACGACAGCAGGTCGCCGCCCTGGCGGTCGGTCAGGCGCACATCGCGCGCTTGCACCGTGCCGGTCAGCTTCACCGACATGCGCGGCGCCTTCTCGAAAGCCACCTTCACATCCACGTCCAGCGTGGCGTCCTGCACCTTGACTGGCAAGCTCGCTGGCAGGTAGCCCAGGTAGGGGGCCAGCCGCAGGCCGTCCAGGCGAATGCTCGCATCACCCCGGCCCGTCTGCGCAAACGGCGTGCCCTCGGCGGACGAATCGAAGCGGCTGCCGTTGATCGCAAACGACAAATGGGGTTCGACCTTGACCTGCTGCTGCGTGGGCAGCGTGCTGATGAACGGCACCTTCAGTGCCAGGTCCCGCACCTCGTGGGTCTTGCCCACGCCCTGGTCCGTGAAGTCGATGCTGCCGCCCGTCAGCGCCAGGTTGTACAGCGCCAGGCGCGCAGGCCCGGTGGCGGGCTTGTCGCTCGGTGCAGTGACCTTGGCGATGATGTCGTCCACGTCATACCGGCCGTCGCCCAGGTGCGTGACACGCAGCACCGGGTTCTCGATGGTGAACGCGTCCACCACCGGTGCAAAGCGCAGCAGCGACTGCATTTCGCCATCCACATAGATGCGGCCAATGGTGAGCTGCGGCGGCATACCCTCAGTGCCGGCCACGGCCACGTCGCGCAGGGCCAGCTCCAGCGTCCAGGGTTTGAAATTGATCGCGCCCACCGTCACGGCACGGCCCAACTGCGCGGTGGCCGCGCGCTCCAGCGGGCCCTTGAGCAGCGGCGGCACGGCCAGCCAGGCCACCGCCCACACACCGATCAGCCCCGCCAGCGTGTACGCCGCGGGGCGGAACCAGCGGTGCTGGCGGATGGAAGCAAAAGAGACGGGGCGCAGGGCAAACGGCATGGCGGCAGATTCGATGGGCGCCGCGGCTCAGGCAGGCGCCTGAAAAGTGGGTGCAGACCCCCAGGAAGGGCCGCGCGCGGTCGCTATTGTCCCTGTTGCGCGGCAGTCAGAGTAAGCCATTGCAACTGCCGCACGGACCCGGTTCAAGATTGTTGACGCTGCGCCGGTTCCGCTTTTTATTGGACAGGTCTCGCGCCACCTTGGGCGCCCTGAAGGCTCACACGCGTTTGGCAAGGCTTCACGGCGCGCTGCGCACCACGGATCGCCGCTGAAGACAATCGCTGACCGCGTTGGTACCTAGCCCGCAAACCCCAGCACCACCCTGCGCGTGGTGGCGCTCTTCTTCTCGATCTTGGTCACCACGATGGTCCCGATTTCCGCGGTGTTGGCCACATGCGTGCCGCCGCAGGGCTGCAGGTCGATCAGCGGTGTGCCGCCGTCACCGCCCTCACCCCCGTCACCCCCGATGCGGATGGTGCGGATGCGCCCCGTGCCGCGCGGGGGCTGCACGCTCATGCTCTTGACCAGCGTGGGGTTGGCGTCCAGCTCCTCGTCGCTGATCGAGGCCACGGTCAGCGGGTGCGCGGCCGCCACCAGCGCGGCGATGGCGGCGGTCAGCTGGTCCTTGTCGAGCGGGTCGGTCATCGCAAAGTCCAGCCGCGCGTAGTCGGGCGTGATGGAGCAGCCGTTGACCAACTGCGGCACCACATGGCACAGCAGGTGCGACGTGGTGTGCAGCCGCATCATGCGGTGCCGGCGCTCCCAGTCGATGCGGGCGGTGACCGCAGTGCCAGCCGCCAACTGCGCCAGGCGGTCTTCCTGCCCGGGGGCCGGCACATGCACGATGTCGCTGGTGGGCTTGCCATCGGCGTCCTTGGCCTTGCGGGTATCGGCGATGGCGATCTCGGTGCCGTCGGCCAGCGCCAGCACGCCACTGTCCCCCGCCTGGCCGCCGCCCAGGGGGTAGAACACCGTCTGGTCCAGCACGATGCCGGCGTCGGTGATGGCGGTGATGTGGGCGCTGCATTCGCGCAGGTAGGCGTCTTGTCGAAAGAGGTCGTGGGTCATGCGTGCAATGGTAGCGCCGGGTGTCCGCCGTGCCTGCGCGCGGCTACCATGGCGGGCATGACTGCCGCTGCCGCACCCATCGCTACCTCCAACACGACCACGCCGCCACTGCCCTCGCGATTGTGGGCAGAACTCTCGACGCGCGACTTTGCGCATTTGAAGGCATCTGGCCAGGCCGCGCACACCGTGGCCGTGCTGCCCGTGGCCGCCATCGAGCAGCACGGGCCGCACTTGCCGGTGTCGGTGGATGCCACGCTGCTGCAGGGCGTGATCGACGCCGCGCTGCCGCAGCTGCCCGCCGACCTGCCGGTGCTGTTTTTGCCCCCGCAGAACGTGGGCCTGAGCCCCGAGCACATCCGCTTTCCCGGCACCCTCACGCTGTCACCTGCCACCGTCATTGCGCTGTGGACGGAGATCGGCGAATGCGTGGCACGCGCGGGCATCCAGAAGCTGCTGCTCTTCAACGGCCATGGTGGCCAGGTCAGCGTGATGGACATCGTCGCGCGCGAGCTGCGCACCCGCTGCGACCTCATCGTCTACAGCGCCAGCTGGTTCAGCCTGCCGCTGCCCGACGCGGTGGCCGGGCAGTTCAGCGCGCAGGAGCACCGCTTCGGCATCCATGCCGGCGAGATCGAGACATCGATGATGCTGCACCTGGCGCCCGGCACCGTGCACATGGAGCACGCGCGGGACTTCCGCTCTACCTCGCAAGACCGGTCCGAGCAGTACGCCATTTTGGGCAACGGCAAGAGCGCCAAGCTGGGCTGGCAGATGCAGGACTACCATCCCGCAGGGGCCGTAGGCAATGCCGCTGCAGCCGCTGCCGACAAGGGGCAGGCTGTGGTGGCCGCTGCGGCGGAGCAACTGGTGGCGCTGCTGCAGGAGCTGGCACAGTTGCCGCTCCAGACAGTGCGCCCGGACACGGAATGACGCGCCCTCGCGGTCAACGATCCAAGCTCTCCGCCCTTTCCCCGAGTCCCATTCTTTCATGACCACCATCCGGCCCGCCAGCTTTCCTGAAGACCTCGCCGCAGTCACCGCCATCTTTCGGGAATACGTTCTGAGCCCGACAGTCGACCTGGGGTTTCAGGACTACGAACAGGAATTTGCCCAGCTACCCGGCAAGTACGCGCAGCCCGACGGTTGCATCTTGCTGGCAATCGTTGCCCACGAGGTCATGGGGTGTGCGGCTTTGCGCCGGGTGGACGCTCACACCTGCGAGCTGAAGCGTGTCTATGTCCGCCCCGGCGCGCGCGGCATGGACCTGGGCAGGCAACTGGTGCTGCGCATGCTGCAGGAGGCCAAGACCGCTGGCTACAACCGCATGTGCCTGGACGTGCTGCCAGAGTTTGTGACAGCCCAGCGGCTGTATGAATCCCTGGGTTTTGTCGCGGCAGAGCCTGTGAGCTTCAACCCGGTACCGGGCACGAAGTTTTTGGCGCTCGCGCTGTAGCCGAGCAGCACACAGCACGCAGCCGCAGGCGGCTACGCGTGCGTGATCCAGTCCAGATGCGCGCCTTCGTTCAAGTGCGGCAGGGTGTTAAACGTCTGCATCATCAGCCGCTTGGGCGCTATCGAGAACTCCGTCACCGCGCTGTTGCGGATGCGCATGTTGAGCGCAATGGTCACCTCCGGCGCCGTGCCCAGCACTTCACCCACGGCGGCAGAAATGGGGCCGCCGCTGCTCACCACCAGTACGTTGCGGCCCACATGGTGGTGGCGCACATGGTCCAGCGTGGCACGGATGCCGGCCGAGAAATCGTTCCAGCTGGGCATGCCCTGCGGGCTGATGACACCCGCCATCCACTGCGCCAGCGCATCGCACAGGATGCGAAAGTGCTGGCGGTACTTCTCGGGCGTATCGGCCGGGCCCAGCGGCTGGGGGTGGATGGCGGCGATCAGCGCGTGGCTGTCGTATTCGTTGAGGGCCGGCAGCTGCAGCGCCTCGGGCGTGATTTGCAGGCCTTCAGCAATACCCTCCAGCGTCTGCGTGTGGCGGCGCAAGGTGCCGGTGATGACCGCGTCGAACACGAGGCCGCGCGCCCGCCAGTACTCTCCCAGGCGCACGGCCTGCTCGCGGCCGCGCGGGCTCAGCTGGTCGTAGTCATCGGCGCCAAACGAGGCCTGGCCATGGCGCACGAGGTAGAGGGTTCCCATGCGGCGGATTGTGGCCAAAACAATGCACTGGCGCTTGTCACACAAGCGACCAATGCTATTCAAATAATAGCAATCGGCCTTTTGGCCGCAAGGACCTCAGCCCGCCAGAACGCCGCTGAACATCGGTGCGTCAACGTTGCCTCCCGTCAACGCCAACCCCACGACCTTCCCCTTCAATGCACCGCGCTCCTGCAACGCCGCCGCCAGCGCAGCAGCACCAGCCCCTTCCGCCACGTTGTGCGTGTCCGTAAAGATCGCGCGCATGGCGGCGGCCACTTCGTCGTCGCTGACCTGCACGATGTGGTCGATGTGCGGGGCGATGATCGACAAGGCCTCCGGGTCGGCCACGCGGCATGCCATGCCGTCCGCGAGGCGTGTGGTCACGGGGGCCTCGACCACGCGGCCGGCGGCCACCGAGTCGGCATACGTGGTGGCATGGCTGCTGATCACGCCCACGATGCGCACGCTGTGGCCCAGCGCCAGCTTGGCGGCGATGGCCGAGCAGGCACCCGAGCCCTGGCCGATGGGCACGTAGGCCACGTCCATTTGCGGCACTGCGCGCAGGAATTCCCACCAGTAGGTGCTCACGCCGCGCAGCAGGTCGGGGTGAAAGCTCGGCACCATGTGTGCGCCGCGCTCGGCGGCCAGGGCCATGGCGAATTCACGCGCTTCCTGAAAGTCCGCGCCGTGCTCGATGAGCGTGACGCCCAGGGCGCGCATGGCGGCGTTCTTCTCGACCGAGTTGCCCTCGGGCACGACGATGGTGCAGGCCACGCCATGGCTGCGCGCGGCCCAGCCCATGCTCTGGCCGTGGTTGCCGCGTGTGGCGCTGATCACTTCGCGGGGCATGGCACCACGGTTTGCGAGCTGGTCGAAGTAGGTGAGGCCGCCGCGGATCTTGAAGGCGCCCACCGGCGTGTGGTTCTCGTGCTTGAGCCAGCAGTCCGTGCCCAGGCGTTCGCTCAGCAGGCCCCAGCGGTATTGCGGCGTGGGTGGGAAGTCGCGGTACACCACCTGGGCGGCGGCTTCGATGTCGGCGAGGGTGGGCAAAAGGGAAGTGGCGTCGAGGCGGGCGTTCATGCGGCGGCTTTCTTTTCGGTGAGGAGTCGGAGTGCGAGCAGGCCGAGGACGGTGCCCATGACATAGCGCTGCGCGCGCATCCAGGCGGCGTTGCGGTTGAGGAACAGCGCCACGCGCGCGGCACACAGGATGAGCAGCGCGTTGACGACCGCGCTGGTGGCGATCTGCACGCTGCCCAGCGTCAGGCTCTGCAGCAGCAACTGGCCGCGCTCGGGGTGCAGGAACTGCGGGAAGAACGACAGGTAGAACATGGCCACCTTGGGGTTGAGCAGGTTGGTCATGAAGCCCATGAGGAACAGCGTGCGCGGGCCGTCGTGCGGCAGGTCTCGGGCCTCGAAGGGCGCGGACCCGCCGGGCTTGACGGCCTGCCAGGCCATCCACAGCAGGTAGGCGGCGCCGGCGTAGCGGATGGCGTCGAAGGCCAGCGGTACGGCCGCCAGCAGCGCGGTCAGGCCCAGTGCCGCCGCCAGCAAGTGCACCAGAAAACCCAGCACCACACCGCCCAGCGAGACCAGCCCCGCACGCGGCCCCTGCGTGAGGCTGCGCGAGACGCAATAGACCATATTGGGGCCGGGCGTGAGCACCAGCAGCAGCGCGGCCAGCGCAAAGATCAGCAGTTCCTGTGCAGAAAAGAGCATGGCAATTACTTCGGTGTGAATGAAGCCAGGGTGACCGGGCCCCGTGGCGTGGTCAGTTGGGCGGTGAGGCGGGGGGCGCCACCTGCGGCGATCGCTACCTGCGCTGCCACGCCGACCGCGTCGCACGCCGCCTGCAGCGTGGCCGACTGCGGGTGCTGCAGCGCCAGCGATTGCAGCTGCACGCCGCTGGCGGGCAGGCTGTCGCACGGGTGCACGGGGCCCCACTGGATCAGCGTGGGCAGGCAGCCGTCCATCAGGCGCAGGCCGTCTTCGCGCACGGTGATCTGCCACTGCAGCAGGCCGTTCGGCGTGGGGCGGCTCGCGGTGATGACGGTGCCGCGGTCCAGGTCCCGCGCGGCCAGGGCGGCACACCCGGCTTCGACATCCGGCACCGACGCCACCCAGTGGATGAGCTGCGGCCCGTGGTCTGCCACCTGCTGCTGCAGGGCTGCATCATCCATGTCAAACCACCGCCTACCGCTTGATGGGATTGCGCTAGCAGCTCCTTTATTGATAGCAATTACTTCCAGGTAGGCGCGCGGGTGCGCCGGGCTGGAGACATTGAAAATGCGGTTGTGGGTGCCCATCAGCGGGTGCTCTCCACCCGCCGTGGGGGTGATGCCCAGCGTACGTTCGCACCAGGCCACGCCCGACGCCAGGTCCGTGGCCAGCACGACGAGGTGGTCCACGCAGGGCGGCCGTGCATCGCCTGCCGGTGTGCCTGCGGCGGCCGTCACAGCAGCACCTCGCCCGACACGCAGGTGACCGAGCTGCCGCCCACCCAGATGGTGTCACCTTCCTGCTCCACAAACACGCGCCCCGCGCGGGCCAGGCACGTGCCCTGGCTGGCCACGTACTGGGTGGGGCCCAAGCCCGCGCCGATGAGCCACTGGGCCAGCGCGGCGTTGAGGCTGCCCGTCACCGGGTCTTCGGCCAGGCCGTTGTTGCCGGGGAAGAAGGCGCGCACTTCGAACGCAATGCCCTCGGCGTCCGTGCTGCCGATGACGCCCACCTTGCCCCGGGGACCGACCACGCCGACATCGAGCTTGCCCAGAATGCTCGCATCCGGCTTGAGCGCCAGCACCTGCTCGCTGCTGCGCAGCATCACGCCGCGCCAGTTGGGGCCGTTGTCGCACCAGGCGTGGTGCAGGATGTCGCTGCGCGCCACGCCCAGACCGCGCGCGATCAGGGCCACGTCGTCTTCCGGCAGCGGGCCGCTCTTGATGAGGGGGGGCGCCGCGAACGCCAGGCGCTCGCCGTCCTGGCGCAGCGTGACCAGGCCCACGCCGCATTCCTGCACCACGGTGCCCGCCACCTGCGGCTGGCCGCCGGCCTGCAGCCAGGCGTGGCAGCTGCCCAGCGTGGGGTGGCCGGCGAACGGCAGTTCACGCCCGGGGCAGAAGATGCGCACGCGGTAGTCCGCGCCGGCCGCTCGGCCCTCGGGGGTGGGCGGCAGCAAGAAGGTGGCTTCCGACAGGTTGGTCCAGTTGGTGAACTCCTGCATGGCCTCGGTGGTCAGGCCGGTGCCATCGAGCACCACGGCCAGGGGGTTGCCGCGGTAGGGCTGGTGGGTGAAGACGTCGACTTGCTTGAATGGGCGCTGGTGCATGGTGCTCAAAGTCCTGGTGTCGAGGGGTGATGAAAAATGGAAGAGGGGCGTAAGAGGGGTGAAAGAGGTTCGGACGACGGGAACGCCGGGGGCGCTACCGGCGCTCTGGCGGCGTTGCTGCTACAGGTTCGGTCGGCCTTTGGGGCCTGGGTGGATCAACCGCTGGAGGGCGGGGCAATGGACAGTGAATTCACAGCAGAACGGTCCCTTCGATGCAGGTGACGGCCTGGCCGCCGACCCAGATCTGCCCGGCGCTGTCTTTACGGATGTGCACGCGGCCGGCGCGGCCCAGGCATTCGCCCTGGGCCACCAGGTAGCTTGCGGGCGCAAGGCCATCAGCGATCAGCCATTCGGCCAGGCTGGCGTTCAGCGTGCCGGTGACCGGGTCTTCCGGGTTGCCCATGGGCGCGGCAAAGGCGCGCACCACGGCGCCGGGCTGGCGCGTGTCGCTGGCCTCCGGGCCGACGTGGATCACGCCCACGTCCTGGCCCAGGTCTTTGAGGCGCGCGTGGTCGGGCTTGAGGCCGAGCACTGTCTCTGCGCTGTCGAGCAGCAGGCCCAGCCACACCGGGCCGTTGTCCAGCAGCTGCGCGCCGCGAATCTGCTGCGGGCGTACGCCCAGCGCGCTGGCGATGAGCGGCACCAGCGCGGTGCTGGGCGCACTGCGTGTCAAAGGCGGCGCGGCAAAGGCCAGCGTGCTGCCGTTGTGCTCCACACGCACCAGGCCCAGGGCCGACTCCTGCATCACCATGCCCGCCACGCGCGGTGCGTGGCCGGCCTGCAGCCAGGCGTGGCAGGTGCCCAGCGTGGGGTGGCCAGCAAACGGCAACTCGCCGTTGGGGCTGAAGATACGCACCCGGTAGTCTGCGCCCGCCGCACGCCCTGCCTCAGTAGGCGGCAGCAGGAAGGTCGTCTCCGACAGGTTGGTCCAGGCCGCAAAGCGGCGCATGTCGCTCTCGCCCAGGTCCTGCGCATCCAGCACCACAGCCACCGGGTTGCCGTAGCCGGGCCGGTCGCTGAACACGTCGATCTGCTTGAAGGGGCGCTGGTGCATGGGTGTGCATCCGTTCAGGACAAGGGTTGGTCGAGTACGCCGATGGCCCCGGTGCGGCCGCTCACCGCCTGGTACCAGCGCTCCAGGTGTGGGCGCGCCGGGCGCTCTTGCGGCAGGCCCCACCAGCGGTGGATCTCGCAGGCCACAGGAATGTCGGCCATGGTGAAGCGCTCGCCAGCGATGAAGGGCTGGCGCGCCAGGTGCGCATCCAGCATTGCCATCAGCGGCTCGGTGATGGCCACCGACGCGGCAATGAGCGCGTCGTTGCGCTGCGCGGCGGGCGTGCGGACCCACTGCAGGAACGCATCGCGCCCCGCAGGGTTCAGCGTGGTCTGCTGCCAGTCCATCCACTGCTCGGCCGCAAAGCGCGTGGGCAGGTCGTCCGGGTACAGCTCGCCCATCGAATGCCGCGCACACAGGTAGCGCACGATGGTGTTGGACTCCCACAGCACCGCACCCGTGTCGTCGTCCTCGATCAGCGGCACCAGGCCGTTGGGGTTCAGCGCCAGAAAGCGCGGCTCGCGCACGATGCCGAACTGCCCGCCCGCATCGGTGCGCTGCACCGAGATACCAAGCTCCTGCACGGCCCACACCACCTTGCGCACATTGATGGACGACATGCGTCCCCACAAGCGCAGCATGCGTCAGCCCTTGGCCTGCGCGGCCAACTGGTCACGAACGGCCGCGGCCAGCGCCGCGATGCCGGTGGCGATCTGCTCCACGCTGGAGGTCACGAACGACAGGCGCAGCGTGCGCGGGTCGGCGTTGTCGGCATAGAAGGCGGCGCCGGGCACGAAGGCCACGTTGCGCTCCACCGCCTTGGGCAGCAGCTCCACGGCGCTCATGCCGTCGGGCAGGCGCACCCACAGGAACATGCCGCCGTCGGGGCGGTTCCACTGCACGTCCAGACCCTGCATTTCCTTCGTCAATGCGACCAGCATGGCTTCGCACTGCGCTTTGTACAGCGCGCGGATGGTGGGCACGTGGCGGTCCAGGAAGTTGCCCTTCATCACCTCGGCCACCAGGCGCTGGTTGTAGCCGGGGGTGTGCAGGTCAGCCGCCTGCTTGGCCTGCAGCAGCTTGGGGTACACGGCCTTGGGGGCCACGACGAAGCCCAGGCGCAGGCCGGGGGCCAGCACCTTGGAGAACGAGCCCATGTAGATGCAGCCATCGGGGTTGCGGGCTGTGAGCGGTGCGGGCGGTGGGTTGTCGAACCACAGGTCGCCGTAGGGGTTGTCTTCCACCAGGGGCAGGTTCAGCTCGGCCGCGGCCTTCACCAATTCGGCACGGCGCGCATTGCTCATGGTGCGGCCGGTGGGGTTCTGGAAGTTGGGCAGCACATACAGGAAGCGGGCCTTGTCGGCGCCGGTGCCCACCTTGGCACGCAGGTCGTCCACCAGCACGCCTTCATCGTCGCTGGCCACGGACACCACGGTGGGCTCCATGGGCGTGAACGCCTGCAGGGCACCCAGGTAGGTGGGTGTTTCGACCAGCACGCGGCTGCCTTCGTCGATCAGCACCTTGGCGATCAAATCCAGGGCCTGCTGCGAGCCGGTGGTGATCAGCACCTGGTCGGCATCCACATCCCAGGGCAGGAAGTCGGCGATGGCCTGGCGCAGCGGGGCATAGCCTTCGCTGGCGGCGTACTGCAGGGCGGCCGGGCCGTCGTTGGCCAGCACGGCGGCCGAGGCTTCGGCAAAGGCCGAGATCGGGAAGGTCTTGGGCGAGGGCAGGCCGCCCGCCAGGCTGATGATGCCGGGCTTCTCGGTGACCTTGAGGATCTCGCGGATGACCGAAGGGTTCATGCGCTCGGCGCGGCGCGCCAGGGTCCAGGTGCTGGTGGGTGGAAGGTCGTTCAGTTTCACTGTTGTTCTCCTTCGGGCAGCCTTGCAGCGGCCGCCCATGTTGCTAGGTCGTCTTCAAAAAAATAGTCAGTCCACGATGAACAGCGTGGCCCCGTTCGGCGCGGTGGAGCGATGTGGTTCCGCATTGTCCGCCACCTGGTAGCTCATGCCCGGGGTCAGCGTGAAGGTGCGGCCGTCTTCCAGCTCGGTGTGCAATTCTCCGCTCAGGCACAGCAGCACGTGGCCTTTGACGCACCAGTGGTCCGATACATAGCCGGGTGTGTACTCGACCATGCGCACGCGCAGGTCGCCGAACTGCTGGGTGCGCCAGAAGGCCTGGCCGGCCTGCGCGCTCTTTTCCTCGCGGGGAATGGCGGCCCAGTCGGTCGTGGCAAAGGGGATGTTGTGCATCTGCATGGTGGCTCAGTCCTTCACGGAAACGATGGCTTCGATCTCGACGGCAAAACCGCGCGGCAGCGAGCCCACGCCCACGGCCGAGCGTGCGTGCCGGCCCGCGTCGCCGAACACCTCGACCAGCAGGTCCGAGCAGCCGTTGACGACCTCGGTGTGCTGCATGAAGTCCGGCACCGCGTTGACCATGCCCAGCACCTTGACCACACGGCGCACGCGCGACAGGTCGCCCAGCGCGGCCTGCATGGTGGCGATCAGCTGCAGGCCCACGGCGCGGGCGTGGTCGCGGGCCTCGGCGGCGCTGATCTCGCGGCCCACCTTGGGCACGGTGGCCATGTCTTCGCGCTGGGGCGAGCCCTTGCCCGACAGGTACAGCATGTTTCCGTCCAGCACATACGCATCGAAATTGCCGCGCGGCGCAGAGACGGTGGGCAGGGCGATGCCCAGCTGCTGCAGGCGTTGTTCGGGCGTGGGGGTGTTGGTAGCGGCGGTGGCGGTGGTCATGCGGTGGCTCTCTGGTGAACGGGCATCTTCTTGCCCACAAAAACGGTGGCGATCACGGCCAGTGCGAAGCATGCGGTGACGAGGTCCAGGCGCTCGCCCAGCAGCGGCACGGCGAACAGCAGGCTCAGAAAGGGCTGCACCAGCTGGATCTGACTGACCCGCACGGCACCCAGCGCCAGCGCGCGGTACCAGGCAAAGAAGCCGATCCACATCGAGAACAGCGCCACATAGGCAAACCCCGTCCAGGCCATCGCGCTGATGGCACCGGGGGCGGCCGGTGCAAACCACCAGGCCACGGGCAGGGTGAGCGGCAGGCTGCAGGCCAGCACCCAGCAGATCACCTGCTCGGCCCCCAGGCTGGGCGTGAGGCGCGCACCGCCGATGTAGCCAAACGCGCCCGTGGTCATCGCGATGATGAGGTAGATGTTGGCCGCGCCCAAGTAGAAGCCGCCCGCGCGCCAGGCCATGAAGCCCAGCACCAGCCCGCTGCCCAGCACCGCGCACGCCCAGAAGCCTGCCGAGGGCCGCTGGCGGTACCACAGCGCACCCAGCACGGCCGTGGACAAGGGCAGCAGCGCCGTGACCACCGCGCCGTGCGTGCTGGGCACATGGCGCAGCGCCAGCGCCAGAAACAGCGGAAAGCCGACGATCACACCGAACGCCGTGATGCCCAGCAGCGGCCACTCTGCGCGCCGCGGCACGTTCAGTTGCCCGCGGCTGCGCTGCCACGCGAGGTACGCGACGGACAACAGCCCGGCCACCGCCGCACGGCCGAAGGTGACGAACCACGGCGACAGCTGCGGCGCGTCCACCGGGCCCACGGCCAGGCGCGTCATGGGCAGCGTGGCAGCGAACAAAGTTACGCCCACCAGGCCCCAGATCAATGCTTCACGTTCTTGCGCGCGGTTCATAGCGTGAGCATCCACACGGCGGTCACCACCAGCACCAGGGCCAGCGCGCGGTTGAACCACAGCAGGCGGGTGCCCTGCGCCAACCACTGGCGCAGCAGCGAGCCGATCAGCGCGTACACGAAATTGCTGGTGAAGGCGAACAGCATCATCACCACGCAGATGATCGCCAGGCGCTCACCGGGGTTGGCGGCAGGCTGCCCCGCGGCGTTGACCACCCAGCCCGCGCTGAGCGTGAGCGCCAGCATCCAGGCCTTGATGTTCACGAACTGCAGGCCCACGCCCTGCCAGAAGGTCACGTTCAGGCGGGCACTGTCCACTTCGGCCAGCTGGCCGGCGCGGCTGAGCTTGTAGGCCAGCCACAGCATGTAGGCCACGCCCAGCAGCGTCACGCCCCAGCGCAGGGCCGGCACACCGGTGATCAGCGCGCCCAGGCCCAGGCCGCTGGCGAGCATGAGCAGCGTCCAGCCCGTGGGTACCGCAAAGCAAAAACGCAGCGCGCGCTTCAGGCCCAGGTTGGCCGCGAGGGCTGTGGACAGCGTGGTGTTGGGCCCCGGCGAGAAGCTCATCGCGGTGCAGAACAGCAGCAGGGCAGTCAGTTCGGAGGCGCTCATGGTGCGGGAGGTGCGGTGTTCTGGTGGGGAGACTTGTCAATGCCGAGGCTTCAATGTAATCTTGGCCGCCAGTACACAACCAATACAGTTCAACAGCGCAGTTCGCAATCTGTATTGGCCGCGATAACAGTACACAAGTGCGCCGCAAGACCACCGCAAGGACCCCGCCATGCTCATGAAAACCACCACCCAGTCGCTGACAGAACAGCTGTCGGCGCGCTTTGGCGAGCGCATCCGCAACCGGCTGCTGGCACCGGGCGCGCGCCTGCCCTCAGTGCGGCAGTGCGCGCAGCAGCACGGCGTGAGCCCGTCGACCGTGGTGGCGGCGTACGAC
>Ga0209023_10001722_pt1 | contig 28709 bp, 26 predicted proteins | sample LakOneMetagenome_FD_187468 | JGI IMG/M metagenome (GOLD analysis project Ga0209023, IMG submission 187468) | Freshwater and sediment microbial communities from Lake Erie, Canada (SPAdes) (version 2) | ecosystem: Environmental > Aquatic > Freshwater > Lentic | place: Lake Erie, Canada...
ACTCGATGCGGCGCATTGCGCTGCGCTTAATGCGCCCTACGACTACAAGAGCCTATTTCCCGATGCGCGCCAGCATCGCGCGCAATCCGGCCTGCGTATCCGGTTCCAGCCAGGCATCGAGGAAATATTCGAGCTGGATGCGTTCGGGTTGCAGCGCCGCGACCAGGTCCGCGCGCGCGATTTCTCGGGTGCGCAGCATCGGTTTGCGCGGCAGCACGAGCAGGGCCTCGATCCAGGCCAGCGCGCGCTTGCCGACGGCATCGATCGCGACGAGTTCGTCGACCAGGCCGATCTCGAAGGCGCGCGCCGAATCCACCATTTCGCCGGCGACGAGCATGCGTTCGGCGCGATAGGCGCCGACCACCCGCCGCAGCAGGTGCTGGACGCCTTCGGGCGCGACCAGGCCGACCTGGGTTTCGTTCAAACCGATGCGGAACGGCCCTTCGGCCATCACCCGGTAGTCGCAGCACAGCGCGAGCACGCAGCCGCCCGCGGGCGCGTGCCCGGCGATGGCCGCGGCGACCGGCACCGGACTTTCGCCGATCGCGCGCACCGCATCGAAGAACCCGCTCCATGCGGTGCGCAGCGCGGCACGGTCGGCCCCGAGCCCGAGCAGGTGCGGCACGTCGAGTCCGGCGGAAAACACCTTCGGTCCCCCGGAAAGCACGATACCGCTGGCGCCGCCGGCGATGGCGCCGCGCACCCCATCCGCGAGTTGCGCGCACAGCCCGGGGTTGAGCGCATTGACCGGTGCGCGCGCCAGTGCGAATTCGACCACGCCATTGGCATGCTCGCGATATTCGATGAAGCTCATGGCGGGCCCTCCCGGAGGGAGCGGGTATCATAGATGCATGAACGCACATCGTCTCGCCGCAGGTTTGTCGTTGGCGCTCGCGCTGGTTTCCGTCGGCGCCTGCGCGCGCGAAAACGGCGCATGCGCGCCGCAGGTGCGTGACGGCTGGGTGCGGCTGGTACCGGGCGGCATGCCGATGCACGCCGGTTTCGGCCGCATCGAGAATGCCTGCGCCACCCCGGCGACGATCGTCTCCGCGAGCAGCCCGAGCTACGGCAGCGTGATGCTGCACGAATCGCGGCTCGTCAACGGCATGAGCCGGATGCGGATGCTCCGGGAATTGCGCATCGCGCCCGACGATGCGGCGGTGCTGAAGCCGGGCGGCCTGCACCTGATGCTGATGGACCCGACGTCGGCGCTGAAGCCGGGCAGCCACGTCGCGATCGAGTTCACGCTCGAGGATGGGCGCCACGTGCTCGGCGATTTCGAGGTGCGGAACGCCCAGCCGTAAGGGCGGCCCAACTCGATTTGGCGATGGGGGCGGATCCAGCCCTACGGATCCGCTTAGGTCGTCAGCAGCGTTTCCAGAGCCCGGCGCACGCCCGGCGGCAATTCCGTCGGCTTTCCATCGCGGCGATCCACCCATACCGCGACGACATGCCCGTCGCAGTGCAGCGTGCCGTCCGCGGCGACGATGCGGTGGTCGATGACCACGCTGCTGGTACCGACCCGGGCCGTCGACAATTCCACGAACACCTCCGCCGGATAGCCGATGGGATAGCGGAAATTCAGCGTCGCCGAAGCGACCACCGGCGCGGCGTCGTCGGTCACCCACGCTTCGCCGATGCCCTCGAAGCATTCGACGCGCGCCTGTTCCAGGAAGGTCAGGTAACGCGAGTTGTTGACGTGGTTGAAGGCATCCAGGTCGCTCCAGCGCAGCTCGACCGGGGTGCGGAACGTCTTGCGGGGCGCGCTGTCGTTCATGCGGCGGATTTCCGTTTGCCACGCGCGGCTGCGGCTTCGGCCTTCTTCGCCGCGAGTTTTTCCGCCTTGGTGGGCGGGCGCGGTGCCTGTGCGCGCGGGGAAGGCGCCGGCCTGGTCGGCTTCGCCTCGGTGCCGAGCGTCTTCGCGAGGAAGCGCCCGGTGTGCGATTGCGGCATCGCCGCGATGTCCTCCGGCGTGCCCTCGGCGATGATGCGTCCGCCGCGATGGCCGCCGTCGGGGCCGAGGTCGATCACCCAGTCCGCGGTCTTGATCACGTCGAGGTTGTGTTCGATCACGACGATCGTGTTGCCGTCGTCGCGCAGCTTGTGCAGCACCACGAGCAGGTGCTCGATATCGGCGAAATGCAGGCCGGTGGTCGGCTCGTCGAGGATGTACAGCGTGCGCCCGGTGTCGCGCCGAGAGAGTTCCTTCGACAGCTTCACGCGTTGCGCCTCGCCGCCGGACAGCGTGGTCGCGCTCTGCCCGAGCTTGATGTAGCTCAGCCCGACGTCGACCAGCGTCTCGAGCTTGCGCGCGATCGCCGGCACCGGCTGGAACAGTTCCAGTGCGTCCTCGACGGTCATTTCCAGCACATCGTGGATGCTGTGGCCCTTGTACAGGATCTCCAGCGTTTCGCGGTTGTAGCGCTTGCCGTGGCAAACGTCGCAGGGCACGTACACGTCCGGCAGGAAGTGCATCTCGACCTTGATCAGGCCATCGCCCTGGCAGGCTTCGCAGCGGCCGCCGCGCACGTTGAAGCTGAAGCGCCCGGCGGCGTAGCCGCGCGCGCGCGATTCCGGCACCTGCGCGAACAGTTCGCGCAACGGCGTGAACAGCCCGGTGTAGGTCGCGGGATTCGAACGCGGCGTGCGCCCGATCGGCGACTGGTCGATGTCCACGACCTTGTCGAACAGGTCGAGGCCCTGGACTTCGCGGTACGCGGCCGGCTTGTGCGAAGCGCCGTTGATCTCGTTCGCGGCCAGTGCGTACAGCGTGTCGTTGATCAATGTCGACTTGCCGGAACCCGAGACGCCGGTGATCGCGGTGAACAGGCCCGCCGGGATCGAGACATCGACGTCCCGGAGGTTGTTCCCGCTGGCGCCCTCGAGGTGCAGCATCATCTTCGGGTTCGGCCTGTGCCGGGTCGCCGGCACTTCGATCCGGCGCTTGCCGCTGAGGAATTGCCCGGTCAGCGAACGCGGCGCCTTGAGGATGTCGCCGACCTGGCCTTGCGCGACGACTTCGCCGCCGTGCACGCCCGCGCCCGGGCCGATGTCGACGACGTGGTCGGCGAGGCGGATCGCGTCTTCGTCGTGTTCGACCACGATCACGGTGTTGCCGAGGTCGCGCAGCCGCGTCAGCGTGCCGAGCAGGCGCTCGTTGTCGCGCTGGTGCAGGCCGATGGAAGGCTCGTCCAGCACGTACATCACGCCCACGAGGCCGGCGCCGATCTGCGATGCCAGGCGGATGCGCTGCGCCTCGCCGCCGGACAGCGTGTCGGCCTTGCGCTCGAGAGTGAGGTAATCGAGGCCGACGTCGACCAGGAAGCTCAGGCGCTCGCGGATTTCCTTGACGATCTTGGTCGCGATCTCGCCACGCCAGCCCGGCAGCGACAGCGCGCTGAAGAATTCCAGCGCGGCGTCGATCGGCAGCACCACCAGTTCCGGCAACGCGCGTTCGGCGACGAAGACGTTGCGCGCGCTGCGGTTGAGGCGCGCGCCGCCGCAGTCGGGGCAGGGGCGTTCGCTGATGTATTTCGCCAGTTCCTCGCGCACCGCCGCGGATTCGGTTTCGCGGTAGCGGCGTTCGAGGTTGGGGACGATGCCCTCGAACTTGTGCTTGCGCTGGTGGCGCCCACCGGAATCGCTGACGTAGCTGAAGGCGATGGTCTCGCTGCCGCTGCCGAACAGCACGGCCCGGCGCACGTTTTCGTCCAGCGCCTGCCACGGCGTGTCCACGCCGAAGCCGTAGTGCTTGCCCAGCGACTGGATCATGTGGAAGTAGTAGGCGTTGCGGCGGTCCCATCCGCGCACCGCGCCCGCGGCCAGCGACAGTTCCGGGTGCACCACCACGCGCGCGGGATCGAAGAACTGGGTCACGCCGAGGCCGTCGCAGGCCGGGCAGGCGCCGACCGGCGAATTGAACGAGAACAGCCGCGGTTCCAGTTCCGGCAGCGAGTAGTCGCAGACCGGGCAGCTATATTTGGACGAGAACAGCATCGGCGCGATGGTTTCGTCGTCGAGCGACTGCACGGTCGCCGCACCGTCGCCGAGCTTGAGCGCGGTTTCGAAGGATTCGGCCAGGCGCTGGCGCAGCTCGGGCTTGACCTTGAAGCGGTCGATCACCGCATCGATGGTGTGTTTCTGCCGCAAGGCCAGTGGCGGCACGGCGTCGATCTCGTGCAGCGTTCCGTCCACGCGCACGCGCACGTAGCCCTGCGCGCGCAGTTGTTCGAACACCTGCGCGTGTTCGCCCTTGCGTTCGCGCACCACCGGCGCGAGCAGCATCCAGCGCTGTTCAGCCGTCTTCGGATCGTTCGCGAGCGCCAGCACGGTATCGACCATCTGGCTGACGGTCTGCGCTTCCAGCGGGAAGCCGTGGTCGGGGCAGCGCGGGGTGCCGACCCGCGCGTACAGCAGGCGCAGGTAGTCGTAGATCTCGGTGATGGTGCCGACGGTGGAGCGCGGGTTGTGCGAGGTCGACTTCTGTTCGATCGAAATCGCCGGCGACAGCCCCTCGATGTGGTCGACGTCCGGCTTCTCCATCACGCTCAGGAACTGGCGGGCATAGGCCGACAGCGATTCGACGTAGCGGCGCTGGCCCTCGGCGTAGATGGTGTCGAACGCGAGCGACGACTTGCCCGAGCCGGACAGTCCGGTGATCACGATCAGCCGGTCGCGCGGCAGGTCGAGGTCGAAGTTCTTCAGGTTGTGGGTACGGGCACCGCGGATGCGGATGGTGTCCATCGCCATCGGGAGGGGGCTTCCTGGCTTGGGGCGGCCCGCGACGGGCCAACAGGGGAGCGTAACGAGCCACCGATTTGGGGGCAAATGCACGCCACGGCAAGCTGCGCCCGGGCGGTCGCGCGGGCTGCGACCGGCGCCATTCAGGCCAGTGGCCGACCCGGAGGCCCCGGGGCCGGGGTCGGTTGCGCGTAAGCCGCTGAATCCCCTACAATTCCGCTTCTGTCCGCCCTCGATGGCGAGGCGGATACCAGAATAACTACAGAACCCAGAGGCTCCACATGTACGCAGTGCTGGTCACCGGCGGTAAGCAATACCGCGTGATGCAGGGCGAAACGCTCCGCGTCGAGAAGCTCGAGGCCGATGCCGGCAGCGAGGTCAAGTTCGACAATGTGCTGATGCTCGGCGACGCCGACGGCATCAAGCTCGGCGACGCGCTCAAGGGCGCGACCGTCAGCGCCAAGGTCGTCGGCCACGGCCGCGCCGACAAGGTGCGCATCGTCAAGTTCCGCCGCCGCAAGCACCATCGCAAGCAGATGGGCCACCGGCAGCACTACACCGAAATCGAGATCACCGGGATCGCCGATTCCGGCGACAAGAAGTAAGGAGACGCAGCCATGGCACACAAGAAGGGCGTAGGTTCCTCGCGCAACGGCCGCGATTCCAACCCGAAGTACCTCGGCGTGAAGATGTACGGCGGCCAGGCCATCGAGGCCGGCAACATCATCGTCCGCCAGCGCGGCACCCAGTTCCACCCGGGCATGGGCGTCGGCCTCGGCCGCGACCACACCCTGTTCGCGCTGGTCGACGGCACCGTCGAGTTCTCGACCAAGGGCCTGAAGAAGCGCCGCACCGTCAGCGTCGTTCCGGCGGCGTAAGCGCCACGACCGTTTTCCGAACGGCCCCGCTTCGGCGGGGCTTTTCGTTTCTGAGAGAATCCCGCCATGAAATTGGTCGACGAAGCCGAAATCACCGTCACCGCAGGCAACGGCGGAAATGGCTGCATCGCGTTCCGCCGCGAGAAATTCATCCCGCTCGGCGGCCCCAACGGCGGCGACGGCGGCGATGGCGGCGACGTCTGGCTGCAGGCCGACGAAAACCTCAACACCCTGGTCGATTTCCGCCACGAAACCCGGTTCAAGGCCGAACGCGGCGAGGGCGGCATGGGCAGCCAGATGTACGGCAAGGCCGGCGCCGACAAGACCATCCTGGTTCCGGTCGGCACGGTCGTGCACAACGTCGACACCGACGAGGTGATCGGCGACATGACCGAACACGGCCAGCGCCTGCTGGTGGCGCGCGGCGGCAAGGGCGGCCTCGGCAACATGCATTTCAAGAGTTCGATCAACCGCACTCCGCGCCGGGCCACCCCTGGCACGGAAGGCGAGGCGCGAACGTTGCGGCTGGAACTGAAGCTGCTGGCCGACGTCGGCCTGCTGGGCTTCCCCAATGCAGGCAAGTCCACCTTGATCCGCGCGGTTTCGGCGGCGACGCCGAAGGTCGCGGACTACCCGTTCACCACGCTGTACCCCAACCTCGGCGTGGTCAGCGTCGAGCCGCACCGCAGCTTCGTGATCGCCGACATTCCCGGGCTGATCGAAGGCGCGGCCGACGGGGCCGGCCTCGGCGCGCTGTTCCTGCGCCACATCCAGCGCACGCGGCTGCTGCTGCACCTGGTCGAAATCGAACCCCTCGACGGCGGCGATGCGGCGCAGCAGGTGCGCGCGATCGAACGCGAACTGGCGAAGTTCGATGCCGGGCTGATGGACAAGCCGCGCTGGTTGCTGTTGAACAAGGCCGACCTGCTCACCCGCGAGGATGCGCAGGCGCAGGCCGAAATCGTGATCGGCGAACTGGGCTGGACCGCGCCGTGGTTCATCGTTTCGGGCCTCGCCCACGAAGGCACGCGCGAAGTGATGGTGCGGGTGCAGGCCTTTCTGGACGAACTCGACCGCGACGAGCGCGAAGCTGCGATGGCGGGATCCGATGCGCCATCCGCCTGAGTCCGGGGTTTTTCCGCGGGCACGAAAAAGCCCCGCTCGCGGCGGGGCTTTCGCGGCGCCGCTGGTGCGGCGATCAGGCGGCCTTGAGCGCCTTGATCCGCGCGGTCAGGCGGCTCTTGTGGCGGGCGGCCTTGTTCCTGTGGATCAGGCCGCGGGCGGCCATGCGATCCAGCAGCGGCTGCGCGCTGGCGAAGGCGGTCTCGGCGCCGGGGGCGTCGTTGGCGTCGAGCGCCTTCACCACCTTCTTCACGGCGGTGCGCAGCATCGAACGCTGGGCGACATTGCGGGCATTGCGCACGATGGTCTGCTTGGCGCGCTTCTTGGCGGACTTGATGTTGGCCACTGGGGAAATCCTGGTCGGTCGGTCGCCGGAACGGCGATGGGCGGGGCGGAAAGACCGGAAATTATGGGCGATTCAATGGCTTGGGTCAAGAAGTCCGGCACGGGCCGGGCTCCGGCGGGCCGCGCATGAGCGGGGCAGGGGCGACCAGGCACCGCAGCATGGCCCGCGGCATCCTGTCCTTCGGCGGGATGACGATGCTGAGCCGGGTGTTCGGGCTGGTCCGCGACCGCCTGATCGGCCATTACTTCGGCGCGAACGCGATGACCGACGCGTTCTTCGTCGCCTTCCGCATCCCCAATTTCATGCGCCGGCTGTTCGCCGAAGGTTCGTTCTCGACCGCCTTCGTGCCGGTGTTCACCGAGATCAAGGAAAAGCGCAGCCACGCCGAGCTGAAGGAACTGATGGCGCGCACCGCCGGCACCCTCGGCGGGGTACTGCTGGTGGTCACGGCGCTCGGAATGATCGCTTCGCCGTGGCTGGCCTCGGTCTTCTCCAACCACGCCGAACCCATCCCGGGGCAGCAGGCGCTGATCGTGCGGTTGCTGCTGCTGACCTTCCCGTTCCTGCTGTGCGTGTCGCTGACCGCTCTGGCTGCAGGCGCGCTCAACAGCTACCACCGCTTCGGGCTGCCGGCGTTCGCCCCGATCATCCTCAACCTGTGCATGATCGCCGGCGCGATCTGGGGTTCGAAGATCGCCGATCCGCCGATCATGGCGCTGGGTTGGGCGGTGCTGGCCGGCGGCATCCTGCAATTGCTGTTCATGTTCCCGCAGCTGGCGCAACTCGACCTGCTCGCGCTGCCGCGCTGGGGCTGGAGACATCCCGAAGTGCGGCGGGTGATGAAGCTGATGGTGCCGACCCTGATCGGTTCCTCGGTCGCGCAGATCAACCTGCTGTTCGACACCTTCCTCGCCGCCAAGCTCGCCTCCGGCTCGCAGAGCTGGCTGTCGACCGCAGACCGCTTCCTCGAACTGCCGCTGGGCGTGTTCGCGATCGCGCTCGGAACGGTGGTGCTGCCGACCCTGTCGCGCCACCACGTCAACGAAGACCGTGCCGCTTTCTCGCGTTCGCTGGACTGGGGCCTGCGCTCGACCTTCGTGATCATCGTGCCGGCGATGCTGGGCTTGATGCTGCTGTCGCTGCCGCTGGTGTCGACCCTGTTCCAGACCGGCCGCTTCGACGCGTTCGCCGCGAAGATGACCGCGCTGTCGGTATTCGGCCTGAGCTTCGGCCTGCCGGCCTTCGCGCTGGTGAAGACGGTGTTGCCGGCGTTCTACGCGCGCCAGGACACCAGGACGCCGATGCGCGCGGGCATCGCCGCGCTCGTCGCGAACATGGTGTTCAACATCGCCTTGCTGGCCTTGCTGTACGCCTGGAAGGTGCCGCCGGAAGCGCAGGCGAAGGGCGTCATGGCCGGCCTCGCGAGTACGCCGGGCCTGCATTTCGCGCTCGGCATGGCCAGCGCGATGTCCAGCTACCTCAACCTCGGCCTGCTGCTGTACTGGCTGCGCAAGGCGCGGGTGTACGACCCGATGCCGGGGTGGAAGCGCTTCCTGCTGAAGCTGGGCGTCGCCAATGCGGCGATGGCCGCGGTCGTCGCGTTCGGCCTGTGGCTCGCGCCCGAATTCACCACGATGGGCGCATGGCCGCGGGTGTGGTGGCTGGCGGGACTGGTCATGGGCGGCGGGCTGGCCTATGCGCTGGCGATGCTCGCGCTGGGCTTCCGCCTGCGCGATTTCCGCGAGCATTGAGCCCGGTGCGGGCCTGATGGGACGGGCATCGTCGCTATACTCGCGGGCTGCATGAACTTCCTATTCCGCGACCTCCACGGTGCCCGGATCGGGCCGCGCGGCAGCGTGGCCTGCATCGGCGCCTTCGATGGACTGCACCTGGGCCATCGCGCGCTGGTGCGGCAGGCGGTGGCGCGTGCGCGCGAACTCGACGCCAGCGCGGTCGCGGTCGGCTTCGAACCGCTGCCGCGCGAGTTCTTCGCGAAGGACGACAACCCACCGCGGTTGATGCTGCCGCGGGCGAAGATCGAAGGCCTGCGCGATCTCGGCGCGGATGCCGTCGGCCTGCTGCGCTTCGATGCGAAGCTGGCGGCGATGCCGGCCGAAGCTTTCGTGCGCGAATTGCTGGTCGAACGCCTCGGCGTGCGCGAAGTCTGGGTCGGACCCGGGTTCCGCTTCGGCCACGGCCGTGCCGGCGACCTCGCATCGATGCAACGCATGGGCGCCGACGAGGGCTTCGCCGCGAACGAAATCGCGCCGGTCCTGCTCGATGGCGATCGGGTGTCGAGCACGCGCGTCCGCGCTGCGCTCGCCGCCGGCGATTTCGACCTCGCCGCGCGCCTGCTCGGTCGTCGCTACGCCATCGGCGGGCATGTCGTGCACGGCAAACAGCTCGGGCGCACGCTCGGGTTCCCGACCGCGAACCTGCGCTTCGGCGGCAAGGCGCCGGCGCTGCGCGGCATCTATGCGACGCTGGTGCACGGTGTCGGCGCCACGCCGATGCCATCGGTCTCGAGCTTCGGCACGCGGCCGACCGTGGACGGCGTCGAACCCCTGCTCGAGGCGCATCTGTTCGATTTCGACGGCGACCTCTACGGCAAGCGCATCGAAGTCGAATTCGTCGCCAAACTGCGCGACGAGGAAAAATTCCCGGGCCTGCCTGCGCTGGTCGCGCAGATGCACCGCGACGGCGACCAGGCGCGAAAGGTCCTCCAGCAACACGAACCGCAGCGAGCCATCGCGTGACCGACAAGCAAGACAATCCCTACAAGGCCACGATCCTGCTGCCGGAGACCGCGTTCCCGATGCGCGGCGACCTGCCCAAGCGCGAACCCGACACGCTCGCGCGCTGGGAAGCCGAAGGCCTGTACACCGGCATCCGCGCCCATGCCGCGGGTCGCCCGCGCTTCGTGCTGCACGACGGCCCGCCGTACGCGAACGGCGCGATCCACCTCGGCCACGCGGTCAACAAGATCCTCAAGGACATCATCGTCAAGTCGAAGACCGTGGCCGGCTTCGACGCGCCCTACATCCCGGGCTGGGATTGCCACGGCCTGCCGATCGAAATCGCGATCGAGAAGAAGTGGGGCAAGGTCGGGGTCAAGCTCGACGCGGCCGAGTTCCGGCAGAAATGCCGCGAATACGCGCTGGAACAGATCGACGTGCAGCGCCGCGACTTCAAGCGCCTCGGCGTGCTCGGCGACTGGGAGCATCCGTACCGCACGCTCGACTTCAAGTTCGAGGCCGACGAAATCCGCGCGCTGGCGAAAGTGGTCGAGAACGGCCACCTGCTGCGCGGGGTGAAGCCGGTGTACTGGTGCTTCGATTGCGGTTCGGCGTTGGCCGAGGCCGAGATCGAATACCAGGACAAGGTCTCGCCCGCGGTCGACGTCGCCTACGCCGCGCGCGAGAACAAGAAGATCGCCGGCGTATTCGGCATCGACGCGCCCGATGGCGTCGACATCGCGGTGCCGATCTGGACCACCACGCCGTGGACGCTGCCGGCATCGCTCGCGATCTCGCTGGGTCCGGAACTCGACTACGTGCTGGTCGAAGGCCCGGCGAAGGCCGACGGCTCGCGGCGCTGGCTGGTGCTGGCCGAGGCGCTGGCGGAAAAGGCGCTGCATCGCTACGGCATCGACGAACCCGTCGTGCACGGCCGCGTCGCCGGCGCGAAGCTCGAAGGCCTGCTGTTCGCGCATCCGTTCTACGCGGAGCGCGACATCCCGATCCTGCTCGGGGACCATGTCAGCGCCGAGGACGGCACCGGCGCAGTGCATACCGCCCCCGGCCATGGCCAGGAGGACTTCGGCGTCGGGCAGAAATACGGCCTGGTCGAAAAGTATTCTGCGGCGCAACTCAATCCGGTCGATGGCCGCGGCGTGTACCTGCCGTCGACGCCGGCGGCGGGCGGCGTGGAACTCGCCGACATGCATGTGTGGAAGGCGAACGATGCGCTGGTCGAGGTGCTGCGCGCGAACGAAGCATTGCTCGCATTCGCCAAACTGACCCACAGCTACCCGCATTGCTGGCGGCACAAGACGCCGGTCGTGTTCCGCGCCACGCCGCAGTGGTTCATCTCGATGACGCAGGCGAACCTGCGCGAGGACGCGCTGGCCGCGATCAAGGGCGTGGCGTGGTACCCGGCATGGGGCGAAGCGCGCATCGCCGGGATGATCGCGGACCGCCCGGACTGGACGATCTCGCGGCAGCGCACCTGGGGCGTGCCGATCGCGCTGTTCGTGCATCGCGAAAGCGGCGAACCGCACCCGCGCAGCGTCGAACTGATGCGCCAGGTCGCCGAACGCGTGGAGCAGGGCGGCGTCGATGCCTGGTATGCGCTCGATGCGGCCGAACTGCTCGGCGACGAGGCGAAGGACTACGACAAGATCACCGACATCCTCGACGTCTGGTTCGATTCCGGCGTGACGCACGAGGCGGTGCTGCTGCCGCGCGGGCTCGGCAAGCCGGCCGACCTCTACCTCGAAGGTTCGGACCAGCACCGCGGCTGGTTCCAGAGTTCGCTGCTCACCGGCGTCGCCATCGACAAGGCCGCGCCGTACCGGCAGTGCCTGACCCATGGCTTCACCGTGGACGAGCACGGCCGCAAGATGTCGAAGTCGCTCGGCAACGGCATCGAACCGCAGGACATCATGAAGACGCTGGGCGCGGACATCCTGCGCCTGTGGATCGCCAGCGCCGACTACAGCAACGAGATGTCGCTGTCGCAGGAGATCCTCAAGCGCAACGCCGACGCCTACCGCCGCATCCGCAACACCGCGCGTTTCCTGCTCGGCAACCTGCACGGCTTCGAGCCGGCGCGCGACCTGCTGCCGCCCGGGGACATGGTCGCGCTCGACCGCTGGATCGTGCATCGCGCCTGGCAGGTGCAGCAGGACATCGCCGCGGCCTACGCGAACTACGACTTCGCCGCGGTGGTGCAGGCGCTGATGAACTTCTGCAGCGTCGACCTCGGTTCGCTCTACCTCGACGTGACCAAGGACCGGCTGTACACCATGCGCGAGGATTCGCGTGGTCGCCGCAGCGCGCAATCGGCGATGTTCCGGATCGCGGAGGCGTTCGTGCGCTGGATCGCGCCGATCCTCAGCTTCACCGCGGACGAAATGTGGGGCTACCTCCCGGGCGAACGCGCCGGGAACGTGCTGTTCACCGTCTGGTACGACGGACTCGCGCCGCTGCCCGACGATGCCGCATTGTCCGTCGCCGACATGGATCGCCTGCTCGCATTGCGCGAACAGGTCGCGAAGACGCTGGAACCGATGCGCGCGGCCGGCGGGATCGGCGCCGCGCTGGACGCCGAAGTCGCGCTGCAGGCGAACGCCGCCGACGCCGCATGGCTGGCGCCGCTCGCCGACGAGTTGCGTTTCCTGTTCATCAGCGGCGATGTCGGCGTCGTGCCGAATGCCGAGGCGAAGGGCGTGATCGGCGTCCTCGCGCGGCCGACGACGAAGGCCAAGTGCGTGCGCTGCTGGCACCGTCGCGCCGATGTCGGCTCGAATCCGGCGCATCCGCAGTTGTGCGCGCGCTGCGTGTCGAATGTCGACGGGCCCGGCGAAGACCGGAGGTGGTTCTGATGGCCCGGGTGCGTCCCAATGGCTTGCCGTGGCTGGCCCTGTCGGTACTGGTCGTCGTCCTCGACCAGTGGAGCAAGCACTGGGTCATGGCCTCGCTACCGGAATTCACCGCGGTGCCGGTGATCGACGGTTTCTGGAACTGGTATCGCACCTACAACACCGGTGCGGCCTTCAGCTTCCTCGCCCACGCCGGCGGCTGGCAGACCTGGTTCTTCACCGTGCTCGCGTTCGCGGTCAGCGGCCTGCTCGGTTTCTGGCTGTCGCGCACGCCGCGCGGCGACTGGCGCACGGCGCTGCCGTTCGCGCTGGTGATCGGCGGCGCGATCGGCAATGTCATCGACCGCCTGCAGCACGGCCACGTGATCGATTTCATCCAGTGGCACTGGAAGGACGCCTACTATTACCCTGCGTTCAACATCGCCGATTCGGCCATCGTCTGCGGCGCGGTGGCGATCGCCTTGTTCAGCCTCTTTTCCGGCAGGAACAAGGCCGAAAGGCGATAATCCGCGCATGGATGTCGTCCTCGCCAATCCACGCGGTTTCTGCGCCGGCGTCGATCGCGCGATCGAGATCGTGAAGCGCGCGATCGAGACCCTCGGCGCGCCGATCTACGTGCGCCACGAAGTCGTGCACAACAAGTTCGTGGTCGACGACCTGCGCCAGCGCGGCGCGGTGTTCGTCGAGGAACTGGACGAAGTGCCGGACAACGCCACGGTCATCTTCTCCGCGCACGGCGTGTCGCAGGCGGTGCGCACGGAAGCCGCGCGCCGCGCGCTGAAGGTGTTCGACGCGACCTGCCCGCTGGTGACGAAGGTGCACCTGGAGGTCGCGCGGCAATGCCGCGCCGGCCGCGACATGGTGCTGATCGGCCACGCCGGGCATCCGGAAGTCGAAGGCACGATGGGACAGTGGAATCGCGAAAGTGGAACCGGGCGGATCCACCTCGTCGAGGACATCGGCGATGTCGCCACGCTCGAACTAGCGCAGCCGGAAAACGTCGCCTACACGACCCAGACCACGCTGTCGGTGGACGACACCCGTGACATCATCGCCGCGCTCAAGGCCAGGTTCCCCGCGATCCAGGGGCCGAAGAACGATGACATCTGCTACGCCACGCAGAACCGCCAGGACGCGGTGCGCGAGCTCACGCAGGAATGCGACCTGGTGCTGGTGGTCGGTTCTCCCAACAGCTCCAATTCCAACCGCCTGCGCGAACTGGCGGAACGCGAGGGCGTCGAGGCGCACCTGATCGACGGCGCCGGCGAGATCGACCCGGCCTGGATCGAGGGTCGCGCCCACGTGGGCGTCACCGCCGGCGCTTCCGCCCCGGACGTGCTGGTGCAGGGCGTGCTCGACCGGCTGCGCGAGCTTGGCGCGGCTTCGGTCCGCGAATTGCACGGCGAGCCGGAGAGCATGGTCTTCGCCCTGCCCAAGGAACTGCGGGTCCGGCTGGTGGATTGAGCGCCGTCCAACGGCTAGAATTGCCGCCCCTGCCGGAATAGCTCAGTTGGTAGAGCGGCGCATTCGTAATGCGTAGGTCGTAGGTTCGATTCCTATTTCCGGCACCATTTCATCCTCGTTGGAACGGCCATGGATCCTATTTCACTCGAAGAGCTCGCGCTGCTCGACGTGCTGCACAGGATCGACCAGCACATCGAGCTCAGGCATGGCGACAGCGAGATCCGCCAGCGCCTGGTCGAAAGCGGCCTGATCGAGGACGACGAGCAGGGTTTGCGCCTCACGGCAGCGGGCGTCCAGATGTGCAAGTCGCTCCAGCACCGCGTCGCGGTGGATGCCGAGGCCGAGAAAATCCTGCAGGATCGCGCCGCCGGCGAGGATGTCGAGGACGGCGCCGCACCGTCGACGGCACAAGGCTGATTGCCGCGGGGTACCGGGCAGTCGCCGGCACGATGCGAAAGCCCCGCCATGCGCGGGGCTTTTTTCGTTGCCGCTTCGCGCGTGGCATCCTTGCCGCACGGAGGCTCGGCATGTCCAACGCGATGAAATGGATGGCGATCGCGGCGTTGCTCGCGCTGGCGATGGCGAACCAGGGGTCGGCCGCCGAACGGCGCGTGGCCTATGCCGCGCCGTCCGGAACCTGCGACGGATACCCGCGGCTGTCCATCGGCATGGCGAAGGGCTTCTGCGCCGGCCTCGTCGCCGGACCGACGCGGGCGAATGCGTCGCGGACCATGCTGTTCCCGCGCGATCTCGTGCAACTCGACGACGACACCTGGCTGGTCAGCGACCTCGGTGGCTGGGGCACGACCCGCGGCGCGGTGTGGAAGCTGCAGGCGAAAGCGGGCGAACCGCCGAAACTTTCGCGCCTGCTCGGCGGCTTGAACCTGCCGCACGCGATCTCGCTCGGCGCGGACGGGAAAGTCTATGTCGGCGAGATGAGCCGCATCTTCCGCTTCGACGCGAGGGCGGCGGATCCACGGAAGACCATCGAAACCGTCATCGCCGATCTGCCGGACAACCGCCTGCACGACAACCGCCATCCGCTGTCGGCGTTCGCGTTCGCGGCCGATGGCGCATTGCTCGTCAACGTCGGCGCGCCATCCGACCAATGCCTCGACGCGCGCGGCAAGCGGCCCGGCCCGCTTTGCCCTGAAAGCGAATCCGGCGAACGCGCCGCGAGCATCCGTCGCTACGCACCCGACGGGCACGGCGGGTGGAGCAAGGATTACACCCTGTATGCACGCGGCTTGCGCAATTCGGTGGCGCTGGCGGTGAATCGCCAAGGCACGGTGCTGCAGGGCGAGAACAGTTACGACTTCAACGACAGCCGGCATCCGTTCGACGAAGTGAACCGGATCGAAGCCGGCAAGCATTACGGTTGGCCCTACTGCTACGACATCGGATCACCGACGCCGGGCTGGAAGGCGACCAGCACGATCCGTTGCGCGTCCTCCGCGCACACGCCGCCGGTGCTGCTGTTGCCGCCGCACTCCGCACCGCTGTCGATGCTGTGGTACGACGGCGCGATGTTCCCGTTGTTGCAGGGGAAATTGCTCCTGTCGTTGCATGGTTTCCGCGCGACCGGCGGGCGCATCGTCGCCTATGTCACCGATGCGCAAGGCGTGCCTGTCGCGACGAAGAACGCACGCTATCCGGTCTATGGCGCGGAATCGCGGCCCTATGGCGTCATGCCGTCGGCGGATGCGTTCGTGCTGACGCCGGGCTGGGACAAGGTCGCGGGCAAGCGTCCGCAGGGCTCGCCGGTCGGGCTGGCGGTGGCGCGCGACGGCGCGATCTGGACCGTCGATGACCGCGCGGGCGTGGTCATTCGCATCGCTGCGGATCGGCCCTGATTCCGAATCTCGCCCACCGCGACGCTGGCCCGCTACAGTGTCCCGACCCACGATGGAGCGAAGCATGGCCGGCAAGTCCGCGAGCAAGCTGAAGACCGCCTACGTCTGCGGCGAATGCGGCGCCGACTATGCCAAGTGGCAGGGCCAGTGCGAGGCCTGCGGCGCGTGGAACACGCTGTCGGAAATCGTGCTGGAAAATGCGGCGACGAATCCGCCAGCCGCGCGTCGCGGCAGCTGGGCCGGCAAGGTCGATGCGCCGAAAGTGACTGCGCTCAAGGACGTGCGCCAGGATGCGGATGCGCGCGTCTCCACCGGCATCGGCGAACTCGACCGCGTGCTCGGCGGCGGCCTCGCCGAAGGCGCGGTGGTGCTGGTCGGCGGCGATCCCGGCATCGGCAAGTCCACATTGCTGTTGCAGGCGCTGGCGCAGATGTCGCAGTCGCTGCCCGGCCTGTACGTCACCGGCGAGGAATCGCTGGCGCAGGTCGCCGGCCGCGCGCAGCGCCTCGGCCTGCCGATCGACGGCCTGCACGCGCTGGCGGAAACCGGCGTCGAGCGCATCCTCGAACACGCCGCCGCGTCGCGACCGCGATTGATCGTCGCCGATTCGATCCAGACGCTGTGGACCGAAGCGCTGACCGCGGCGCCGGGCTCGGTGTCGCAGGTGCGCGAAAGCGCGGCGCGGCTGGTGCGCTACGCCAAGGAAACCGGCACCGCGGTGTTCCTGGTCGGCCACGTGACCAAGGAAGGCGGCATCGCCGGCCCGCGCGTGCTCGAGCACATGGTCGATGCGGTGCTGTATTTCGAAGGCGATGCCGGTTCGCGTTTCCGCGTGCTGCGCGCGTTCAAGAACCGCTTCGGCGCGGTCAACGAACTCGGCGTGTTCGCGATGGGCGACAAGGGCCTGCGCGAGGTGCCGAACCCGTCCGCGATCTTCCTCTCCGGCAGCACCGCGCCGCAGCCGGGCAGTTGCGTGATGGTGACGCGCGAAGGCACGCGGCCGTTGCTGGTGGAGGTGCAGGCGCTGGTGGATTCCTCGCCGTTGTCCAATCCGCGCCGGGTCGCGGTCGGCGTGGAGCAGAACCGCATGGCGATGCTGCTCGCGGTGCTGCACCGCCACGGCGGCATCGGCGTTGCCGACCAGGACGTGTTCGTGAACGTCGTCGGCGGCATCCGCGTGCAGGAAACCGCCGCGGACCTGCCGGTGCTGCTCGCGGTGCTGTCCTCGCTGCGCGATGCGCCGCTTGCGGAAAAGACCGTCGCGTTCGGCGAAGTCGGCTTGTCCGGCGAAATCCGGCCCGTCCCGAATGGCGAAGAGCGTTTGAAGGAGGCGGCGACGCACGGTTTCAAGCGCGCGATCGTGCCCAAGGCCAACGCGCCGAAGGCGGGAAGCTACAAGGGCATGGAAGTGATCGCGGTCGAACGCCTGGCCGAGGCGCTGGAAGCGGTGTGAGCGCGCGAAGGCGCCCTTGATCCCGGTTGTGGCATAACGCCCTTCGCGTCCGGTTGCGGGAGAAGGGCAGTGCGAGCCAGGAACGTCGTGGTTTCGTGCGTCGCCGCGTTGCTGGCCGCGTGTTCGTCGATGTCGACGATCAGTTCGCCGAACCCGGGCACGCAGTTCCAGCTCGAGGACAAGATGCTCGCGTTGCCGGCATCCACCCGGGTCGGTCGGACGACCTTCGGCCATTTCGCGTTCCGCGCCACTGAATCGGCCCAGCCCGATGCGCCGCCGTTCTACGGCCTCCTGCCGTTGGCGCTGCGCAAGGGCCAGCTGGTGGCCGGCATCGTGCTGACCGCACCGGTCATGTTGCTGACCAAGTTGCGCGGCGCATTCGATTTCTACGAAGTAGACGCGCGCAAACGCACGATCCGCTATCGCAACGCAGCCGGCGATCCGTGGTCCGAATACAAGGTCAAGCCGGAGGAGGAAGCGAGCGCGCGCGCCTGGTTCGAGCAACAGGTCGCCGAGGCGAAGGAGGAAGCAGCGGAACGGGCAGCGGAAACGAAGGAAGACGCAGCGGAACAGGCAACGGAGCAGAAGGATGGCGAAGGATCCGATCCGCCCTGATCACCGAGGCCGGCGCTCAGTGCCCGCCGCTGGCTGCCGCGCCGCCCCCGGGCTTGGACGCGAATGGCGGCTTCGCCAACCACACGAACAGGATCACCACCAGGAACAGGATTCCGAGCAGGTGGAAGATCTCGTTGAAGCCGATCTGCGCGGCCTGCTGCGCGATCATCCGGTCCAGGAACAGTGCCCCGCGCTGCAGGTCGCCCTGGCCGATCGTGGTGACGGTCTGCAGCATGCCCGGATCGGTCGCCGGGATCCGCTCGGTCAGTTGGGCGTGGTGGACGACGGCGCGCTGGTTCCAGGCCCATGTGGTCAATGACGCCGCGAAGCTGCCGCCGAGGGTGCGGAAGAACGTGGCCACGCCCGAGCCGGATGCGATCTCGTGCGGCTCCAGGTCCGACAGCAGGATCGTCAGCACCGGCATGAAGAACAGCGCCACGCCCAGGCCCATCCACAGCTGCACCATCGCCACCCGCGGGAAGTCGACATCGAGGTTGAAGCCGGCGCGCACGAAACTGGTGGCCGACAGCGCGACGAACGCAAGGCTGGCCACCACGCGCAGGTCGAAGCGCGCCGCGTACTTGCCGACGAAGGGCGTGAGCAGCACCGGCAGCAAGCCGATGGGCGCAGTCGCCAGGCCGGCCCAGATCGGCGTGTAGCCGAGGTTGCGTTGCAGCCACAGCGGGATGATCAAGGCGACCGAGAAGAACGCGGCATACGCCAGCACCAGTGCCAGGGTGCCGGCGGCGAAGTTGCGGTGCCGGAACAGGCGCAGGTCGACGATCGGATCCTTGTCGGTCAGTTCCCAGATGAAGAACACCGCCAGCGCGACCACCGCCACGATCGCCAGCACCACGATCTTGGTGGAATTGAACCAGTCCTCGTCGTTGCCCAGGTCGAGCAGGATCTGCAGGGCGCCGACGCCCAGCACCAGCGTCGCCAGCCCGACATAGTCCATGCGTGGCTTGTCCAGCCGCTCCGGGCGCCCGCGCAACTGGCGGCCGACGATCGCGCTGATGGCGATGCCGATCGGCACGTTGATGAAGAAGATCCATTCCCAACTGTAGTTGTCGGTGATCCATCCGCCGAGGATCGGTCCCGCGATGGGCGCGACCACCGTCACCATCGCCAGCAGCGCGATGGCCTGCCCGCGCTTCTGCGGCGGATAGATCGAGATCATCAGCGCTTGCGCCAGCGGGTACATCGGGCCGGCGACGAAACCCTGCAATGCGCGCGCGGCCACCAGCATGCCCATCGAATTCGCGAGCCCGCACAGCAGCGAGGCGATGGCGAAGGCGAACGTCGCCCAGACGAACAGCCGGCGCTCGCCGAAGCGCCGCGTCATGAAGCCGGTGAGCGGCAGCGCGATGGCGTTGCTGACCGCGAACGAGGTGATGACCCACACCGCCTGGTTGGCGCTGGCGCCGAGGTTGCCCGAGATCGTCGGCAACGAGACGTTGGCGATGGTGATGTCCAGCACCTGCATGAACATCGCCATCGCGATGCTGATCGTGGCCAGCACCCGGTTCGGTGGCGAGAACCCGGGCATGCCCATCGCGGTATTGGCGGGCGGCGCGGGTGGCGCTGCCCCGGTCGTGGTCTCTGCCATCGTGTTCGACTCGATCCGTGCCTAGCGCGATCCGCCGCCGAGGTTGTCGCGGATGACGCCGTCGATCAGCGCGTCGGCCTTCGCGAGTTGCCGCGCGTACGCATCGGTGGCCAGGCCCTTGCCGTTGTCGGCGGTGGTCGGCAGCAGGCCGTCGCCCTTGTCGCGCAGGTTCACGTCCACGTCCATGCTCAGGCCGAGGCGCAGCGGGTGTTGCTGCAATTCCTTGCGATCGAGGGCGATGCGCACCGGGACGCGCTGCACGATCTTGATCCAGTTGCCGCTGGCGTTCTGCGCCGGCAGCAGCGAGAACGCGCTGCCGGTACCCATGCCCAGGCTCTGCAACTTGCCGTGGTAGACGACATCGTCGCCGTACAGTTCGGACGTGAGTTCGACGCCCTGGTCGAGGCGCAGCTTCTTCAATTGCGTTTCCTTGAAGTTCGCGTCCACCCAGACTTCATCGAGCGGCACGATCGCCATCAACGGCGTGCCCGGGGCGATGCGTTGCCCGAGTTGCACGTTGCGCTTGGCGATGTAGCCCGACACCGGCGCGACGACCTGCGCGCGCTGCGCGGCGAGGTAGGCCTGGCGCAGCTGCGCGGCCGCGGCCTGCACCTGCGGGTTGGCCGCGAGCGTGCTGTTGTCGACCAGGGCGCGGTTGCGCGCGGTGGTTTCCTGCGAAGCCGACAACGCGGCTTCGGCGGCGGCGAGTTGCGCGCGCGCATGCGCCAGTTCCTCGGCGGAAACCGCACCGCTGGCGACGAGTCCCTGGCGACGGGCGACGTCGGCGCGCGCCTGCTCCAGCGCGACGCGGCGTGCGGCGATGTCGGCCTGGCCGGCGTCGACCGCCTTGTACAGGCCACGCACCTGGCGCACGGTGTTGGCGAGGCCGGCGACCGCTTCCTGGTAGGCGACATCGGTGTCGGTGTGGTCGAAGCGCACCAGCACCTGCCCGGCTTCGACGCGCATGCCGTCGTCGACCGCGATGCCGACCACCGTGCCGCCGACTTGCGGCGTGACCGTCACCACGTTGCCCTGCACGTAGGCGTCGTTGGTGTCTTCGTGCCAGCGCGCGTACAGCAGCCAGTACAGCAGCCAGGCGATGCCGGCGACCACGACGACCGCGGCGAGGATCATCAGCGCCTTGCGACGCTTGCCGTTGCCGCGGGCGGGGGATTCGGCGCGATTGGCTTCGGGATTGATTTCGGTGGTCATGGCGTGGTCGCAGATGTGGATGTCGAAGACGGGGAGGTGTTGGATCCGATGGAATCGGTCGGTGGCGGCGCACCGGGTTGCAGCCCGCCGCCGAGCGCCTGGTCGAGGTCGATGGCGGCGGCATAGCGCTGCGCGCGCACGCCGACGAGTTGTTGTTCGATCTGCAGCAACGGCTTTTGCACGGCGAGCACGTCGAGCTGGTTCGCCAGGCCGGCGTGGTAGCGCTTGCTGGCGAGGTCCATCGCCGCTGCGGCCGAGGCGCGCGCCTGCTCCAGCGACGCGGACTGCGCATCGAGCGCACGGATCGCCTGCACCGCGTCGACCACCTGGTGCATGCCGTCGACCACGGTCTGGTCGTAGCCCGCGACCGCGAGGTCGTAATCGGCGTCGTGCGAGGCCAGGTTCTGGCGCAGCCGGCCACCGTCGAAGATCGGCAGGCTGATCGCGGGGCCGCCGAAGCCGAGCAATGCATCGTTGTCGAACAGGCCGGGGAAACCGGTGGCGGCGAGTCCGACCAGCGCGCTCAGGTCGATGCTGGGCTTGAACTTCGCCTTCGCCGACTTGATGCCTTGCGCGGCGGCTTCCACCCGCCAGCGCGCGGCGACGACGTCGGGCCGGTGGCCCAGCAGTTCGCTCGGCAGCACGGAAGGCAATCCAGGCGCCGGCGCCTGCAACAGGCGCGGACGTTCGATCGCGAGGCCGCGATCCGGGCTTGCGCCGAGCAAGGCGGCGATGGCGTTGCGCAGGCTGTCGATCCGCTGCTGCGCGACTTCCGCCTGCGCCTTCGCGGCGGCGATGGAGACTTCGGCATTGCGCATCGACAACTGGCTGTCGATGCCGGCCTTGACCCGCTGGCGGCTCAGGCCGAGCAATCGTTCGCTGCGCGCGGCTTCGCGGTTGGCGACATCGAGGCCGTCGAAGGCCTGCGCCAGCGCCACATAGCTGCGCGCCACGTTCGCCGCCAGGGCCAGGCGCGCGGCCTGCGCTTCGATCTCGCTGGCGTGCGCCTGGTCGAGGGCGGCCAGGTAGTCGGCGCGCTTTCCGCCCCACACGTCGAGCGGCCATTTGAAGTCGAGCGTCAGCACCGCGTTGTGCATCAGCTGGCCGCCGATCTCGTCGCCGGCCAGGCCGGAAGGCAACTGCGCCACGACGTATTGGGCGCTGGCGCCGAGGGTCGGCTTGCGTTCGGCATCCGCCAGCCCGGCCTGGGCCTGGGCCTTGCGCACGCGCGCGTCGGCGGCGGCGAGCGAGGGCGAACCCTGCACGGCCTCCGCGATGAGTGCGTCGAGTTGCGGGTCGCCGAGCGAACGCCACCAGTCCTGGGCCGGGAATTCGGCCGGGCTGAGCGGCGCACCGGAAAGGCTGCGGGTCAGGACATGGTCGTCGATGCGATGCGGTTCGGCCGCAGGTTGCAGGCCGCCGGTGCTGGCGCAGGCGGCGAGCAGTGCGGTCGCGAACGCCACGGGCAGGAGACCGGGCTTGGGGAGGAAGGAAGTCATGGCTGGTGTTCGTTGCCGGAAAGGTTGGCGTGCACTTGTTCGAGCATGCGCACGAGTTCGGTGCGCTGCTTGTCGTCGAGTTCGGCGAGCGCGCGTTCGCGCACGCGGTCGGCGCAGGCTTCGAGTTCCGGCCAGATCGCCTTGCCGCGTGCGGTCAGCACGATGCACAACGCGCGGCGGTCGGAAGGATGCGCTGCACGCTGCACCAGGCCGGCCGACTCGAGGCGGTCGAGCAGCCGTGTCATCGCGCCGGGATTGAGTTCGGCGGCCTGCGCCAGTTCGCTCGCGCTGGCGGTGCCGTAATGCAGTTTCTTGAGGGTTATGTACTGGCTGAGCGTGAGGTCATGGCCGTTGGCGGCCAGCTCGCGCTCCATGGCATCGCGCAGGGCATCGCGCACCTGCCGGAACAGCAGGCCAAGTGAGGAACCGCAGGCGCCCAGGTCGGGGGTCGGGGATGGCATGGCGCGGCATGTTGCACGCGTCGGCAATTGTTGTCAAGGCAACTATACGATTTGGAACGATATGCGTTAAATCCTTCTATTACAGCTACTTAACTTCTATGCAGCAGCAATTCCAGCACGAACTGGCTGCCGAAAAAGGCCAGCAACAGCAGGCCCATCGCGATCAGGGTCCAGCGCACGGCGATGCTGCCGCGCCAGCCGCGCCGCCAGCGCCCGAGCAGCAATCCGCCGAACACGAGCCACGACAAGAGGCTGAGCACGGTCTTGTGCACCAGGTGCTGGGCGAACAGGTTTTCGACGAACAGCACGCCAGTGAGCAAGGTCAGGGTCAGCAGCGCGAAACCCACCGCGATCGTGCGGAACAGCAATGTTTCGAGTTCGGTCAGGGGTGGGAATGCGCGTAGCCACGCGTGTCGCTGGTGGCGGCGCAGCGCGCGTTCCTGCAACCACAGCATGATCGCGAGCAATGCCGCGACGGCGAGCGTGGCGTAGGCCAGCAGCGCCAGCCATGCGTGCAGCAGCAGGCGCCAGTCGAGCGGATCGGGTCGGGTCGAATGCCCGTACAGGCCGTATCCCAGCAACACCAGCGCAGCGAGCGGGAACACCAGCACGCCCAGCGCACGCATCCGGCCGTAAGCGCCCACGACCGCGGTCAATGCCGCCATGCCGAGCCCGACCAGCGACAGCGCGGCGAAGAAATGCAGGTCGGTGTATCCGGTGCTGCGCCACGCGAGGAAGTGGGTCGCACCGTGCAGCAGCAGGGCGAGGCTGGCCGGCAACAACCAGCCACGCGAGCCTGCGCCATCGCGCCGCAGAGATGCGACCAGCCAGCCGGCCGCGAGCAGGTAAAGCGCGATGGCGATGAGAACGATTGTCATCGATGCAGTGTCGCACAAAGGCTGGCCTCGATATCACGCCTATAATTGCCGCCCGATTCCCCCTGCGCCACGCGGTATCCCGATGTTCGAATCCCTGACCCAGCGCCTCTCCGGCACCATCGACCGCCTGCGCGGCCGCGGCCGCCTGACCGAGGAGAACATCCGCGAGGCAACCCGCGAAGTGCGCATCGCGCTGCTCGAGGCGGACGTCGCGTTGCCGGTGGTGCAGGCGCTGGTGGAACGCATCAAGGTGCGCGCGGTCGGCCAGGAAGTGCTGAAGTCGCTGACGCCGGGCCAGGCGTTGATCAAGGTCGTGCGCGACGAACTCGCCGCGGTCATGGGATCGCAGGCGAGCGAACTGAACCTCAACGTGCCGGCGCCGGCGGTCGTGCTCATGGCCGGCCTGCAGGGCGCGGGCAAGACCACGACCGTCGCCAAGCTCGCGCGCCACCTGAAGGAAAAGCGCAAGAAGAAGGTGATGGTGGTCAGCGCCGACGTCTATCGTCCGGCCGCGATCGAGCAATTGCGCACGCTGGCGCAACAGGTTGACGTGTTGTTCTTCCCTTCCGACGCATCGCAGAAGCCCGAAGCGATCGTCAAGGCCGCGATCGACGATGCGCGCAAGTCCTACGCCGACGTGCTGATCGTCGACACCGCCGGCCGCACCAGCATCGACGACGCGATGATGTCCGAGATCAAGGCGTTGCACGCCGCGGTCGATCCGGTCGAAACCCTGTTCGTGGTCGATTCGATGACCGGCCAGGATGCCGCCGTCACCGCGAAGCATTTCGGCGAAGCGTTGCCGCTCACCGGCGTGGTGCTGACCAAGACCGACGGCGACGCGCGTGGTGGCGCCGCGCTCAGCGTCCGCTACATCACCGGCAAGCCGATCAAGTTCGTCGGCACCGGCGAGAAGACCGACGGCCTCGACGTGTTCCATCCGGCGCGCGCAGCCGGCCGCATCCTCGACATGGGCGACGTGCTCGGCCTGGTCGAACAGGTCGAGCAGCAGGTCGACAAGGACAAGGCGGCCAAGCTCGCGGAGAAGGTCGCCAAGGGCAAGCGCTTCGACCTCAACGACCTGCGCGACCAGCTCGAGCAGATGCAGGGCATGGGCGGCCTGCAGGGGTTGATGGACAAGCTGCCGGGCATGGGCCAGATTCCCGATCACGTGAAGAACCAGGTCACCGGCAAGGAAATCCCGCGCCAGATCGCCATCATCAATTCGATGACGAAGAAGGAACGCCGCAATCCCGCGCTGATCAACGGCTCGCGGCGCGCGCGCATCGCGCGTGGCGCGGGCCTCGTCCCGGCCGACGTCAACAAGCTGATGAAGCAGTACCAGCAGATGGAAAAGATGATGGGCAAGCTCGGCCGCGGCGGCATGAAGGGCATGATGCGCGGGCTGAGCGGAATGATGGGCGGTCGCGGCGGGATGCCGTTCCGCTGAGATGAAACGCAGCCCGCACAAGCCGGCGGAACGCCATCGTGGAGGCCATGCGGGCTGGTTGCGCGCCGCTGTGCTCGGCGCCAACGACGGCATCGTCTCCACCGCCAGCCTCGTGATCGGCGTGGCCGCGGCGCAATCGGACCAGCGCCAGGTGCTGCTCGCCGGGGTCGCCGGCCTCGTCGGCGGGGCGATGTCGATGGCCGCGGGCGAATACGTGTCGGTCAGTTCGCAGGCCGATACCGAAGCCGCCGACCTCGCCAAGGAACGTTGGGAACTCGAGCACTATCCCGAAGGCGAACACCGCGAACTCGCCACCATTTACGTCAGGCGCGGCCTGACGCCGGAACTCGCGGACCAGGTCGCGACCCAACTCACCGCGCACGATGCGCTCGCTTCCCATGCCCGCGACGAGCTCGGCATCACCGATGCACTGCGCGCCCGCCCGGTGCAGGCCGCGCTGGCTTCCGCGGCCGCGTTCGCCGTTGGCGCGCTGTTGCCGATGGCGATCGTGCTGCTCGCGCCGGCCGCGATCGCGGGGCTTTGGGTCACCGGGCTGTCGCTGTTCTGCCTGGCGGTGCTCGGTGCGCTGGCGGCACGGGTCGGCGGAGCCTCGATGGTCCGGGGCGCCCTGCGGGTCTGCCTGTGGAGCGCGCTGGCGATGGCCTTCGCCGCCGCCGTCGGGCACTGGTTCGGGGTCGCGAGTGCAGGCTGACAAGACCGGGGAGACCCGGGGCGGTCCGCCTGACGCCTGCTTCGCAACTTCCGAAGCAGGCACAGTCCCCTGCGTCCGCATCGAGGGTCCTGTTCGCGGAAGAAAGCGGATTCGATCGATTCGGTAACGAAGGGACGGCATCCGGCAACGGCGGGACGGCCGGCGCCGGCGTTTCCGCAATCGGCAATCCTCGTTCGCGCGCGCGCCGCAGGTTGGCGTCGACCCGGGACTGCATCCACGGCGTGGGCCGGAACGAGGATGCGGCGCCCCGGGCGTCGGCGCGTTTTGCGGTGACGCGCAGCGATGCAGCCACGACCGATTCGGCGGGTGCGCTGTAGATGCCGGTGCGGTCGGCGGTGTTGCCGTCCTGTCCCTTGGCGTAAAGCGGCAGGAACACATCGCCACGGCTCGACAGTCCCTGGTAATCGCCGAGGAAATAGCCGCCGGTGCCGGGCGAGGTGGTACGCGGCGCGATCGACAGGTCGAAAGGCTCCGACACCCGGGACTCGGTCCATGTCGCGCCGCCATCGCTCGAGCGCGCCAGCCAGTAATCGGTGAGCAATGGCGCGGCAGGCGTGTCGCTGCGGAAGTCGTAATAGCTCACGCCGATGGTACCGTCGGCGCGCACGTGCAGGGCCGGGTCGAACGCGGCGACGCTTGCGACCGCATTCACGCGCGTCGGCGCGCCCCAGCTCGCGCCGCCGTCGATCGAGCGTGCGACGACCACCGCATCGCGCGCGCCGTTGCTGAAGCGACTGTCCTGCCAAGCCACGTAGATGTCGCCGTTCGGCGCCACCGCGACCTGCGGAATGATCGACGCGTCGCGTACCGGCGTGCCGTTCGCGGGATCGCGCGTACCGACCGAAAGCAGGTCGGCGACGAATGCCGGCGCACCCCAATGCATGCCCTTGTCGTCCGAGCGCACCACCGCGATCCGCGCGCGGTCGCCGCCACCGGATCCTGCGCCGTAATCGATCTGCACGAACATCACCAGCACCGCGCCGTCGGGCAGCACCACCGGGACGTTGCTGATGGTCTGGCCGTGCGGGCCCGGGTCGTAGATCGGCCGGGCGGTTTCCCAGCTCGCGCCGCCGTCCGTACTGCGCGCGAGATACGTCGGGCCGCCGTTGTCGCCGGCGACGAGGCGGTCCCAGACTACGTAGACGAAACCTGCATCGACGGGATCGGCGGCGACGGCGACCTTGTCGTTGAAGAAGCCGCTGCCGTCGAGGATCAGCGTCGCCGACAAGCTCCAGGTCGCGCCGCCGTCGAACGATCGGCTGGCGAGGACGGCATTCGCCGAGCCGCCCTGGAACAGCACGCCGTTGCCGGCGATCGCGACCGCATGCACGACGCCATCGGGCGCGTGCGATACCCACGGGTTGGAGACGCGTGCGTAATCGCCGCCATTGGCGGTGTTGCCGCCGCCGCAGCGCGAGAACGGTATGGGTCGCCGCGTCCAGCTGCGCCCGCCGTCGGTGGAAACCCCGGCCATGACCCCGCGCGAAGAGCCGTTCGACCAGCGATCCTGCTGCCACACGCCGACCATGCGGTTGGCATTGCGCGGATCCACGGACAACCACGGCTCGACCTCGGCGCCGATGTAGAGCGTGCCGCCGATGTTCTCGTGGTCGCAGCCGATGGAGAACGGCGAGGCCGCCGAAACCAGGTATTGGGGATTCGCCCCGGCAGGGGGCGGTGGAGGAGGAGGTGGCGGCGGGGGAGGCGGAGCAGGCGGCGGCGAGGGCGCATCGTCGCTGCCGCCGCAGGCAGCCAGGCCGAACAGCAAGGCGCAGGCGAGGACACGCAGGACGGGCGCTGAGCGTTCCATGGGCTTGCTCCACGGGTCGATGCCGCGACGTTAACGCCAGGCATGGCCGCCAGCCATGCGGATCTTGGCGGTACGACGAAGGGTCGGGCTGCTCCGCCCGGGCCGGGCACGGAGTTGCTTCCGCCCAGCCGCATCAATGGGTTACAATTTCCGGCTTACCCGGCCACCCTGGCCGCTGGGCAACACCGAGAAAGCACCATGGTCAAGATTCGCCTTACCCGCGGCGGCGCCAAGAAGCGCCCCTTCTACCACGTCATCGTCACCGACCAGCGCTCCGCGCGCGACGGTCGCAACATCGAGCGGGTGGGCTATTACAACCCCGTCGCCTCGGGCAACGACAAGCCGTACGAACTCGACCTCGAGCGCATGAAGCACTGGGTCGGCCTCGGCGCGCAGATGAGCGAGAAGGTCGCGGATCTGTTCAAGCAGGCTTCCAAGGCCGCTTGATCCAAAACCTGCGGCGCCCGGCGATCCGCCGTCGTCCGCACTGAAGGTTTCGCATGAACGCACCGGACGCCGGCCAACGGATGATCACCGTCGGTCGTTTGCACGGTGCGTTCGGCGTGCGCGGCGAACTCAAGCTCGAATCGTTCACCGCGCCGGAAAACGCGATCCTGCGTTACCAGCCGTGGACCCTGCGCGACGCGCAGGATCGCGAGCGCCTGGTCGAAGGCGCGCGTGGACGCAGCGGCGCGAAAGGGCTGGTGGCGACGATTCCCGGCATCGAAGGCCGCGAGGCGGCCGAAGCGATGCGCGGAACCGAAGTGCTGGTGCCACGTTCGGCGCTGCCGCCGCCCGGGCCGGGCGAGTATTACTGGGTCGACCTCGAAGGCCTGCGCGTGCGCAATGTCGAAGGCGTCGATTTCGGCATCGTCTCGCACCTGTTTTCCACCGGTGCGAACGACGTGCTGGTCGCGCGCGGCGACCGCGAACGCCTGATCCCCTTCGTCGAACCCGACTACATCCGTTCCGTGGATTTCGACG
>Ga0209023_10001724_pt1 | contig 28692 bp, 12 predicted proteins | sample LakOneMetagenome_FD_187468 | JGI IMG/M metagenome (GOLD analysis project Ga0209023, IMG submission 187468) | Freshwater and sediment microbial communities from Lake Erie, Canada (SPAdes) (version 2) | ecosystem: Environmental > Aquatic > Freshwater > Lentic | place: Lake Erie, Canada...
AGACCGAACACCATCAGCCAACCGAACGCCACGACACGAGGTGCTTGGTACACGACGTCGATCGCCTGGTAGCGCCACCCGTGAGCCCAGAGGTCCGCGTGGAGCAGCTCGCCCGGGTCGAGCACCACGGGGCTCGGAATCGTCGGTGGGCCCCCGTTGCTGATCACCCAACGTGCCAGGTCGATTGCGGCGTCCCACGCACCGCCGTCCTCTACACGCTCGCTGTCGCTCATGTTCCGTGCGTGCATCAACGTCCCCTTCGGATCGAACCGATCGGGACGTCAAGCTGACACGGGGGCCGTTGATCCCAGGACGTCCGAGGGATCAGGCGCAGCAACACAAGTCTACGCCGTCTGGATGGCGGAATCGTGAGGCTCCCGCGACGTTCAGGCCGGGGAAACGGCCTACGTGTGTATGGAACGCGATGGCCTGGGCGGGTTCGAGCTGGTGGTGGTGGCTGTCGCCGGTGTGGTGCTGGTGGCGCTGATCGCTGTGTGGTCGGGGGCGACGCTTTCGCTGGTGGTGTCCGGAGAGGCGGGGCGGATCCCGTTCGCAGCCGCCGCAGAGGCCGCTCCGCGTCTGCCCCGCCACTTCGGCGATCCGGCTGCTGCATGGCCCGAGCCGCACGACGTCCACTTGCCGGCCGCTCCGATCTACTGGTTGTCCACAGCGTTGACGCTGGTCGTTGTGCTCACGACGGTGGTGGCCGGGCTGTGGTGGCTCGGTCGGCGCAGGGTCGGCACATCGAAGCGTCGGCCGTTGGGGGTGGATGCCCGTCCCCGCTTCGCGAAGCGTCGTGACCTCGCCGCATTGTTGCTATCGGGTCCGGCGCCGGGCCGTTTCGTCATCGCGACGTTCGGTCGTCGACTGGTCGCCACCGAGATGCCCCCTCCGCGGTCGTCGAAGAGCAGCCGACGTCGAACCAAGCGCCGGGGCGACCGTGGCGCGGTTGCGCTGGTCGGCCCCTCGCGGTCAGGCAAGACCACTGCTGCGGTCGCAGGGATCTTGGAGTGGGACGGTCCGGCGGTGCTGTCGTCGGTCAAGGCTGACCTGTTGTCGACAACGCACGGCTGGCGCTCGAGCGTCGGCGACGTGCAGGTCTACGACCCGACATCGTCGACGATCCCACGGGGAACCTCCGCGTTGTGGTCGCCGCTGCAAGGCGCCGGGACGGTCGTTGGCGCGCAGCGAGCTGCGCGGGCGCTGTGCGACGCCGCGCCGCGGGGCGGCGTCGACGGCGGGATGGACTTCTGGTTGGCGCAGGCCGAGATCCTCCTGTCGGGCCTGCTCTTCGTCGCACACCATGCACACCGCGACATGGCTGCGGTGTGCGAGTGGGTGCTGACCCAGGACCGGCCAGGCGAACTGGGGGCTGGCGAAGTCCGCGAAGCGCTCGACTCCCTCACGCACCAGGGCAACTCGGTGGTCGTGGATGGCGCGAACGAGGTCGCCAAGGGGCTTGTCTCGGTGTGGGAGATGGAGGACCGCACACGGTCGTCGATCTACGCAACAGCGCAGACGGTGATCTGGCCGTGGACCGACCCCGGCGTCGCCGCCTCCTCTCGCCTGTCCAAGGGGAAGGGAGGCGGTCGTGGGCGACCAGCGGTGGACCTGCCGTGGCTGCTGTCTGGGTCGAACACCGTCTACCTGTGCTCGCCGATCGAGGACCAGAAGCGGCTCGCCCCTGCGTTCGGCGGGCTGTTGAACGACCTCATCAACCAGGCGTACCGCCACGTCGCTGCGACGGGTGAACCCCTCGACCCGCCGCTGCTGGTCGTCATCGACGAGGCAGGGAACACGCCGCTGCGGTCGCTGCCGGAGTATGCGTCGACGCTGGCCGGGATCGGTGTGTTGCTGGTCACGATCTGGCAGTCCCTCGCTCAGATCGATGTCGCCTACGGCAAGGCCGCTGACACGATCCTCACGAACCACCTCACCAAGGCCTTCTACGCGGGCCTGTCTGACGGTGCATCGCTGCGCTACATCGGCCAAGTGCTCGGCGACGCCGAGGTCGACACCCGGTCGCAGTCGACGAGCCAACGTGTCGGCGGCGGGTCCGAGCAGTTCTCGACGACTCGGGTGCCGCTCGCTCCTGCGCACGTGATGCGTCAGATGCGCCCAGGCGATGCGCTGCTGGTGCACGGAACGTTGCCGCCGGCGCATGTGCGGACCCGGCCGTTCTACCGGTCGCGGCATCTCGCGGAGCGCTCTGCGATGAGCGTCACGGCCAGTGGGTCGTCGTGAAGCCGTTCCTTCGTCGCTGCGACCGCGGTCGACTGGCCCCGGTGGGGTGGGTGTCGGAACCCGCTGGGGTGTGGGCGGGCCGAGAGGCCGAGGTCGTCTATGACCCGACGGCACATCAGGTCGTCATGTTCCGCTCCGACGCTGGCGACAACGCACGGGTCGTGCTCGCCGGGGAGGGGTTCCGGCGCCTTGCGGTTGATGATCGCCAGGAGATGTGGGTGCGCGACCGCACGGCGCAGGTCGACGCCGAGGCGGAGCCGCTGGCGACCGTGCACTCGCTCACCCTGCGGCGGGTGGTGGGCACGCAGGGCCACAGCCTGTGATCGGCCAGCCGTGGGACGCGTCGCCGTATCGGGGCTGGGAGTAGCGTGGCACCGCGCGATCGGAGCGCTCGCCGAAAGCCGCCAGGGCAGTTGTCGCTGTTCGACGACGTTGCGCTCCCACCTGACGGCGCCGGCGCGCCGAAGGAGGAGCAACACCATGGACACCGAAGCACCGTCGATGAGCGCCCATCCGGATTCGGCGACACCGACCCGCGACCCACTGCTGCTCACAGGGCTACCGGTGTACGCGACGGACTCGAGCGACGACGAGGCGCTGGACTACAGCGACGATCCGATCCTGGAGCAGAGCTACCGGACGCTCCGAGCAGTGAACGACGCGATCCACAACCGGCCCTAACCAACGACGGGGCCGCTGCCGTTCGGTCGGATTCGGCGCGGCCCGCTGCGTTCCGCCCGACCGACCAGCACGACCTGGCGCCCCCGGGTGTGACAGCGAAGCTCCGGGCGAACCTCGACGCGCTCGCGGTGCTCAACGACTGTCGCGGCGAGGCCAGATGGGCGACAGCGGACGAGCAGACGGTGCTGGCGCGTTGGTCGGGGTGGGGATCGGTGCCAGCGGTCTTCGATCCCGACGACGACCGCCACGCAGACGAACGGACCCAGCTACGTCGTCTGCGCGGGACCGAGGAGGCGTGGTCCCAAGCCCGACGCACGACGCTGAACGCGCACTACACCTCGGCCGACGTGGCGCAGGCCATGTGGGGTGCCGTCTCCGCGCTGGGTGTCGACGGTGACGTATCGGTGCTGGAGCCAGGGTGCGGGTCGGGAAACTTCCTCGGGTTCGCACCCGAAGGCATCCGGCTGACCGGCGTCGAGTTGGACCGCACCACAGGAGAGATCGCCCGGCACCTCTACGGCGCCCGGGCGACGATCTACACCAGCGGGTTCGAGGAGCTACGTGTCGAGGACGGCGCGTTCGATCTGACGATCGGCAACGTGCCCTTCGCGAAAGTCACGCCGCACGACCCGGTCCACAACCGAGGGCGCCACGCCCTGCACAACTACTTCCTTATCAAGTCGCTGCACCTGACCCGCCCGGGCGGGTTCGTGATGGCGTTGACGTCGAGGTACACGATGGACGCCCGCAACCCGGCGGTGCGCCGTGAGATCGCGGGACTCGCCGACCTCGTCGGTGCGATTCGCCTGCCGGAGCGCGCATTCGCTCGGTCGTCGGGAACCGACGTCGTGGTCGACCTGGTGGTCCTGCGTCGACGACCGCCCGGAGCCGAACTCGCCGGCCCCAGTTGGGAGCACGTTGCACCGGCACCGATCGACATTGTGGGCGGGGCGGCATCGCTCGAGGTGAACGAGTACTACCTCGCCCACCCGGACCGAGTGCTCGGCGAACTCGCCGCCGCTCGAGGCATGTATCGGGACCACGAGCTCACGGTCGTGGCGACCGGCGACCTGAAGGCGCAACTTCCCGAGGCGCTCGCCGCGCTGACCAGTGACGCGCACGCCGCCGGGCTTGCCTACGTGCCAGCGGTCCGAGACACCGACACGCAGCCGACACAGCGACGCCCGGCCAGAGGCGACTTCTACCTCGAACACGCTCAGGACGGGAGCTTCGTCGTCAACCAGAGCGGCGACATCGCACAGCTTCAGCGTGGCACTCCGGTCACATACCGGCCACGCGTCGCGAAGGACCAGCGAGAACTCGCGCAGCTCGTCGGTCTGCGCGACGCGGCTCGCCGAGTGCTGGCAGTGCAGGTCGACGGCGGCAGCGACGAACGACTCGATGCAGCGCAAGGAGCACTCGGCGAGGTGTACCGCTCCTACGTCCGCACCTACGGGCCGATCAACCGGTCGAGCGAATCGCGCACAGGTCGCCGTCACCCAGAGACGGGCGAAGAGATCATGCGCCGTGTCCGCCCGCGTATGGGCGGGTTCCGCGAGGATCCCGACTGGCCGCTCGTCGCCGCGCTGGAGATCTTCGACGAGGAGAGCCAGGAGGCGAGACCAGCGGCGATCTTCCACCAGCGAGTTGTGGACCCACCGCATGAACGCCACGGGGTCGACAGCCCGGACGAGGCCGTTGCGGTCTGTTTGGACGAGGCCGGCACGGTCACGATCGACCGTGCCGCCGAACTGCTCGGCACCGACACCACCACAGCGCGACGCCAACTCGCAGAGCTGGTGTACGACGAGCCAGGCACCGGCCGGTTGGTCCCCGCAGCGGAATACCTGTCGGGCAACGTCAGGCTGAAGCTCGACGCGTGTCGAACCGACGACACACCCGGCCGGTTCGCGGTGAACGTCGCTGCGTTGGAGCGGGTGATGCCACGCCAGCTCGAACCTGGCGAGATCACCGCGCGACTGGGCGCACCATGGATACCGGCCAGCGATGTCGAGCGGTTCTGTACCGAGGTGCTCGACGCTACTGTGGACGTGGAGCACCTGCCCCAGGTCGGGAGTTGGACGGTCAAGCTCCGAAGCGGCGGTCGCCGGAGCGTCGCGTTGTCCTCGGAATGGGGCACTGCGCGCGCGGACGCAATCACCCTGCTCGACGCGGCGCTGAACCAACGGCTCCACACCGTCACCGACGCCACAGACGACGGTCGGCGTGTCCGCAACGACGCCGAGACCCTCGCCGCTCGGGACAAGCAGGAAGCGCTCACTGCGCGGTTCTCGACCTGGGTGTGGGAGAACCCGGACCGTTCCGAGCGTCTCGCAGGCCGGTACAACGAGCTGTTCTCCTCGACGGTGCTGCCGACCCACGACGGCAGCCACCTCACCCTTCCCGGCCTCGCCGGCACCTTCACACCACGAGCACACCAGCGCGCCGCGGTCGCTCGCATCCTCACCGACGGCCGTACCCTTCTCGCTCACGCGGTGGGGGCAGGCAAGACCGCCACGATGGTCATGGCCGCGATGGAACTGCGCCGACTCGGCTCCGCGGCGAAGCCCGCAGTTGTCGTTCCCAACCACATGCTCGAGCAGTTCTCTCGCGAGTGGCTTCAGCTCTATCCGACGGCGCGCATCCTCGTCGCCGACCGCGAGCGGCTCTCCAAGGATCGCCGCAAGGAGTTCGTCGCCCGTGCCGCGACCGGCGACTGGGACGGCATCGTGTTCACCCAATCCGGGTTCGCTCGACTGCCACTCGGTCGCGACCTGATGACCTCCTACCTCGGGGAGGAGATCGAGTCCGCCCGCTCCGCGCTCGCCGGCTCCAAGGACGGCAAGGGCCTGTCGGTCAAGAAGCTCGAACGTCGCATCGCCCAGATGGAGGAGACCTACAAGCGGCTCCTCGCCGAGCACACCAAGGACGACGGCGTCCGATTCGAGGAGACCGGCGTCGACTACCTGTTCTGTGACGAGGCCCATGCCTACAAGAACCGGCGCGTCGACAGCTCGATCGACGGTGTCGCCAACACTGGTTCGCAGCGAGCCCAGGATCTCGACTCCAAGCTCTGGGCGCTGCGCCGGATGCACGGGCCACGCGTGGTCACCTTCGCTACCGCGACACCGGTGGCGAACTCGATGGCCGAGCTGTGGGTCATGCAGAGCTACCTACACCCCGACCTACTCGCCAGCGTGCACCTGAAAGCGTTCGACGCGTGGGCCGCGAACTTCGGACGCACGCACACGGCGTTGGAGCTCGCACCCGACGGTGCGTCCTACCGGATGCAGACCCGCTTCGCCCGGTTCCAGAACGTCCCCGAGCTCCTCACCCTCTACCGCCAGGTCGCCGACGTGCGCACCAATGACGACCTGGACCTTCCAGTCCCGGCGCTTGCCGGAGGTCAGGCCGAGACGGTGGTCGTCGAGCCGGATGTCGCGCTCGTGGAGTACGTCGCGGACCTCGCCGGTCGAGCCGAGCGGATCCGCAACCGTGCCGTCGACCCGAGCGAAGACAACATGTTGAAGGTCACCGGCGATGGACGGCGCGCCGCGCTCGACCTCCGTCTCGTCGGCGAAGACCCACCGGCCGACGGAGGCAAGCTCACCGTCGCCGCGCAACGGATCGCTGCGATCCATCACGCCACCCGCGACCTCCGCTACAGCGACGAGCACGGCCAACTCACACTCCGACCCGGAGCGTTGCAGCTCGTGTTCTGCGACGTCTCCACCCCGGCCGCGGCGGGCTGGAACGCGTACGACGAGCTGCGTGACCTCCTCGTCCGGCGCGGCGTCGACGCTGGGTCGATCCGGTACATGCAAGATGCCAAGACCGACGTGGCGAAGGCCAAGCTCTTTGCCGCGTGCCGAGACGGCACCGTGTCGGTGCTCGTCGGATCCACCGAGACCATGGGTGTCGGGACCAACGTCCAGGCCCGCTCGGTCGCGATGCACCACCTCGATGCCCCGTGGCGGCCGGCTGACATCGAACAGCGCGACGGGCGCATCCTTCGCCAGGGCAACCAGAACCCTGAGGTCCGGGTGCTGCGCTACGTGACCGAGGGCAGCTTCGACACCTACATGTGGCAGACCCTCGAACGGAAGGCCGCGTTCATCGCGCAGGTGACCCGCGGTGACCTTCCCGATCGTGATGTCGACGACATCGGCGACCAGGCGCTGTCGTTCGCCGAGGTCAAAGCGCTCGCCACCGGCGACCCGCTCGTTCTCGAGAAGGCCGCGGTCGACGCGGACGTCGCCCGCCTGTCCCGACTCGAACGAGCCCACCACGATGACCAGCACCGCCTGCGCCGCACCCTCGACACGGCCACGCACCGAGCGGACAACGCCGAGCAGCGCGCCGCCGCGCTCGAAGCCGTGGTTGGCCGTGTGGTCGACACCAGGGGCGACCGGTTCTCCATGACCGTCGACGGCACGACGCACACCAAGCGAGTGGATGCGCGCGACCACCTCCAACGGCTGCTGCGCGAGCGACTCGACCAGACCCCACCCGAGACCAGCGGACCAACAGTCCAGATCGGCACGCTCGGCGGCCTCGCAGTCCACGCCCAGGCGATCACGACGATCGAGGACGAAGTTCGCGTCACCATCCCCGACGCCCACATCGACGTCCGGTTCCTCACCGACGACCTGCGCCGCAGCGACCCCTCGAACCTCATCACCCGACTCGAACGCAACCTCCACCGGCTGCCCGACACCATCGCCGACCTCCACAGAGAAGCGGAGGCGGCACGCACCGAAGCGCAACGAGCCGAAGCCCGAGTCGGAGCGCCGTGGGACCGAAGCGAAGAACTGGCCGGCCTCCGGCGACGCCAACAGGAGATCGAGGAGCGACTCGCAGCGAGCGCGGAGACGCCGCAGAGCGAGCACCGCGTCGCCACGACGGTCGAACCAAGCGTGGCCCGGCTGTCGCCGTCCCCGGTGCAGACGCCAGACGCGAACCCGGGCACCTCGGTGGATGAAGCGGCGGCGCTGACGCGGATGACCCAACGCTTCGACGCCATCCAGCATCGAGCGTCCATCGAACAGCCGGGTCTCGGCTTGTGATCGCGGCAGTTGGAAGGGCCGAACAGACCGTCGATGCCCCAGCTTGCCTGTCACACCCATGGCGTACGGTATAGGGGTCAGTTGGGGGAAGGAGACCTTGGGACAGTGGTGGGCGTAGCGGGTGCAGAGTTGGCGGTCCTCGTGCCCGAGTTGGGCCAAGTCGTCCGATGTCGCGATCGCATCTGGGCGGTCAATGAGGTCGTGCCGTCTTCGCTGCCGGTGGACGCCATCTCGGGCACACGCCCTCAGCATCTCGTGCGCATGTCCTCGCTTGAGGATGACGGCTTCGGTGACGAGCTGACCGTCATCTGGGAGATCGAGTCAGGTACGCAGGTCATCCCTCACCAGGAGCTGCCGCGGCCAGACCTCGACCGCCTCGATGCGCCAGAGCGGCTCGATGCCTTCCTCGACGCGGTGCGGTGGGGAGCGGTAGCGACGGCCGACTCGCGGGCGTTGCAGGCGCCGTTCCGGTCGGGCATCACGATCGAGGACTACCAGCTCGACCCGGTCGTACGGGCGCTGAGCATGCCCCGGGCCAACCTGCTCATCGCGGACGACGTCGGCCTGGGCAAGACGATCGAAGCGGGCCTCGTCGTGCAGGAGCTGCTGCTCCGGCACCGGGCGAGGACCGTGGTCATCGTGTGCCCGGCCGGCCTGTGCGTGAAGTGGCAGGAGGAGATGCGCGACCGCTTCGGTCTGGAGTTCCGGATCGTGAACACCGATGCCGTCCGACAGCTGCGGCGCGACCGTGGCGTCGGGGCGAACGTTTTCAGCTCGTTCCCCCGGTTGATCGTGTCGATCGACTGGCTGAAGGACCGGCGCGCCCAGTCGCTGCTCGACGAGGTGCTCGCCGGGGTGGACCATCGCCGTGCCCCGCGACGATTCGACCTTCTGATCGTCGACGAGGTGCACTCCGCGGCGCCGTCGGGCCGAGGCAAGTACGCGATTGACTCACTACGCACGAAGGCCATCCAACGCCTCGCCCCGCATTGCGAGCACCGCCTGTTCCTCTCGGCGACTCCGCACAATGGCTACCGAGAGTCCTTCACCGCGCTGTTGGAGCTCCTCGACCCTCAGCGGTTCGCCCGTGGCGTGGACCCGAGCCCGGAACAGCTCGCCAGGGTGCTGGTCCGTCGACTCAAGCGGGAGCTGCGCCAGGAGCTTCCGCCGAACCCGGACGGGTCGCCCCGATTCGCCGAGCGGCGAGTGCAGGCCATGCCGGTCGACTACCCCGACGATGAGCGTGAAGCCCACGACCTGTTGGAGCGCTACGCCGAGTCGCGGCGCGGTCACCACACGAAGGGGTCGAAGCGGTCTGCGGCGGACTTCGTGACGCTCCTGTTGAAGAAGCGGTTGCTGTCGTCGCCGGCCGCCTTTGCGAGCACGCTCACTCAGCATCGGGTCACGCTCGACAAGCGCGAGCAGGCATCGACGCCGGCGACGGATGCTCAGATGCAAGCGGCGTGGGATCGCAGCGACGACGAAGCCGGCGACGACGAGTCGGGCGAAGCCGCAGCCGAAGCGCTCACCACCGCAGCACGCGGTCAGGCCCCGCTGACCGCCGAGGAGCGCGACCTGCTGAACCGGCTCGGTGGCTGGGTCGAGGAACGCCGCCACCGCCCCGATGCCCGAGCAGGTGCGATGCTCGACTGGCTCAACGAGACGTGCCGCACGCCCGACGGTGGGTGGACCGACGAGCGGGTCATCATCTTCACCGAGTATCGAGACACCCAGAAGTGGCTGGTCGACCTCCTCCTCACCAGCGGGTTCGGAGGCGACAACGGCGACCGGATCGCCAACCTCTACGGCGGCATGGACACCGACGACCGTGAGCGCACCAAGGCCGAGTTCCAAGCTCACCCGTCGCGCTCGCCGGTCCGGATCCTGGTAGCGACCGACGCTGCCTCGGAGGGCATCGACCTCCAGCGGCACTGCTGGCGGATGTTGCACTGGGAGATTCCGTGGAACCCGTCGCGCCTCGAGCAGCGCAACGGACGCGTCGACCGCCACGGCCAGCCGCACCCCTATGTCGAGATCCGCCACTTCGTCCCCGAAGGCTGGGAGGACGACCAGTCCGGCTTCGCCACCGAGCTCGGTTTCCTCTCGAAGGTCGCGCACAAAGTCGAACAGATCCGCGACGACCTCGGATCGGTCGGTTCGGTGCTGGCCGATCAGGTCGGCGACGCCATGCTCGGCAAGCGCAGCAGTATCGACGATGACGCCATCGACCGCGCTCGCAGCAAGCCCGGGACCAAGGTCCTTCAGGTTGAGCGAAAGCTCCGAGAGGGCCTGGCCCGCTGCCACGAACGACTCCAGGAATCGATCGACGAGCTTGCTCTGACCCCGGTCCGAGTCGAGCGCGTGGTGGCCACGGCGCTCGATGTTGCCAATCAGCCTCCAATCGCCTCCACGGATGTGGAGGGTGAGTTCCGGTTGCCGCCGTTGAGTGGGTCGTGGCAGCGCACGTCCGAAGGCATGATCGACCGTCTGTCCGGCGATGAGCTGCCGTTCACCTTCGACACCAATCTCGCGGCGGGCCGCGACGACATTGTGTTCTGCCACCTCGGTCATCGACTCGTGGCGCAGTCACTTCGCCTTCTGCGCGCCGAGGTGTGGGCTACCGGGCAGAACCAATCTCTGTCGAGAGTCACGGCCCGGGGCGTCCCGGCAGCCACCGACGTGCTCGAAGTGGGCGATGTCGGCGTGATCTGTCACGCCCGGCTCGTCATCACGGGTGCCGACGGACACCGCCTGCACGAAGAGCTGGTCGTCGCTGGTGGACGGGTCCGCGGCGGTCGCTTCGCCCGGATCGACACCTTGCGCGATCTGGATGCCCTCTTGCGCTCAGCAGACGGCGCGCCGCTCGACACGTCAGGGCTCGATGAAGCGATCCGCTGGTGGGACAGCGTGGTCGAACCCGGCCTGACCAAGGCCCTCGATCGCCGCTCCGAGACCGTGCAGGAATCGAAGCAACGCGAACTGACCGAACGAGCCGAAGCCGAGGCCACGGCGGTGCGGACTGTTCTGACGGAGCTACAGCACCAGATCACCAACGACCTCGACAAGCTTGCCGAGGAGCGCTCCGAGCAGCTGAGCCTGTTCACTGAGCCAGAACGAGAACAGTCCCAACGCGACCTCGATGCGCTTCGTCGCCGACTCGAGGAGATCCCCGACGAGATCGAGCGGGAGGTCGACGCCGTGCACCGGCGTTTCACGGATCCCGAGTGCCACGTCTTCCCGGCAGCGGTCACGCTGCTCATCCCCGAGGCGGCCCGCTGATGGCCGCTGCACGACCGAAGCAGCCCAGTCGCGGCCCGCAGGCCAACCCGAAGGCTGCGATCCAGGACTGGCTCACCCTCGTCGATCCCGACGGCGCCTTCCTCACCACCACCGAGCTGGCCGCCGTGTTCCCGCACGGGTTCGAGCCCATGGCTGCGGATCAGCGCGCCGAGCTTCGAGCCCGAGCCGCGGATCTGACTGACGACATCGCGGACCGAGCCGAGCTGCGAGCCTGGCTCCTCGAAACCGTCCTCGACTGGGAGGACCAGCTCGTCGACGGTCAGTCCATCCCGGCCACCGCACTCGTCCGGGCACCCGAACACGGTGTCCAGCTCCGTCCCGACCATGCACTGGTCGACGTCGACGACTCGACCAAGGTCCGAGTCGGCGTGTTCACCTGGCCGCTCGGCACTCGCCTCGACCGCCGCACCGACCTCGCCACGTCGGGCGACTCGTGGCCCGCCAGCCCAGTCCAACGCGCCGAGACCTGGTGCCGCGAGTCCAACGTGCCCGTTGCGGTCGTGACCGACGACGATAAGTGGGTACTGGTGTGGGCACCACGCGGGGCGCCGGCTGCATCGTGTCGATGGCGAGTGGGCGACCTCGCAGACGAGCGAATTCTCCAATCTGGCCTCGTCGCTCTCTTGGGTGCGCGGCGCTTCTTCGCCGTCGATGATGACGAGATCCTCGAGAAGCTGTTCGAGCGGGCTGCCGATGCCGAATCAGAGGTCACCAAGGGCCTCGGTTCGTCTGTACGCCGGTCGGTCGAACTGCTCGTCGCCGCCATCTCTCGCGACGACGTCGCCTCTGGAGGGAAGGTGCTCGAGGGCGTGGCCTCCACGGAGGTCTACGAGTCGGCCGTGACCGTGCTCATGCGCCTCGTGTTCCTCCTCTTCGCCGAGGAGCGCCACCTCCTGCCAGCCGAGGACCCGCTCTGGGCCGAGTCCTACTCCGTGCTCACCCTCCGGGATGACTTGCGAAGCGCGTCGACTCGCGATGGTGAGGACGCACTCGAACGTCGCTCAACCGCCTGGCATCGGCTGCTCGCCACGTTTCGCGCGGTGTACGGCGGCGTCAACCACGACCGCCTCACCTTGCCCGGCTACGGAGGCAGCCTCTTCGCCCCCGACCGGTTCCCGTTCCTTGAAGGCCGCCGCGCCCCAGATCACCTGATCGTCGGCGGCGTCGACCTCGGGCCTGCCCCTGACGCGTCGACTGGCCCGGAACGGCCTGTCGCAATTGACGACCGCACGGTGTTGGCCATCCTCGACGCCCTCCTCACCATCGAGGTGAAGTCAGGACGTACCAAGGTCGCCCAGCGAGTGAGCTATAGGGCGCTCGACGTCGAACAGATCGGCCACTGCTACGAAGGGCTCCTCGACCACGGCTGCGCGCCCGTCGAGCAACTTGCAGTTGGGCTGATCGGCCCGGAAGGCAACGAGCCAGAGATCACGATTGCGGAGCTCGAGACCCTGCTGGGCGAAGGCAGTGCCGGCTTGTGCGATTGGTTGTCCGACAAGACCCGATGCAACAAGAAGGCCACCGCGCTCGAGAAGCTCCTCGAGGCCGAGCCCTCGGGCATCGACCTGGCGCGACTTCGAGTCGCGTGCGGACACGACGATGACGTCGTCGCAAGAGTCGTCCCGTTTTGGGGACTCATCCGCAAAGACCTCCGAGGCCTTCCCGTCGTACTGCTTCCCGGGTCGCAGTTCGTCACCCAGACCTCCACCCGGCGCAACATGGGCGCGCAGTACACCACCAAGGCCCTCGCTGAAGAAGTCGTCCAGTACGCGCTCGAGCCGCTCGTCTACGAACCCGGCCCCCAGAACGAAGCCGACCCCACCAAGTGGAAGCTCCGCACCCCCGGCGAGATCCTCGACCTCCGCGTCTGCGACCCGGCTGTCGGCTCCGGAGCGGTCCTCACCGCCGCCGGTCGCTACCTCGCCGATCGACTCACTGAATCAGTGATCGAACACGGGCCAGGTGATGGCCGTTTCGCGCCTCAGCTCGCCGAACTCGTCAGCGCATCGGCCGACGAGCAGACCGTGCTCGCTCGTCGAGAGATCGTCGACCACTGCCTTTACGGCGTCGACAAGAACCCTGTCGCGGCCGAGATGGCGAAGCTCTCCCTCTGGCTCACCACGATGGCCAGGGAGCGGCCGTTCACGTTCCTCGACCACGCCATCCAGGTCGGTGACTCGCTACTGGGTATCACGGACATGGAACAGCTCCGCTGGCTCCACCTCGATCCCGCCGCGCGTCACGGCGGGGCGAACTTCGAGACGATCGCCCTGGACCTCCGCCTAAAGGAAGCAGCCGACCTTGCTCGACGGCTTCAGCAGCTCTCGGTCGTTACGGTTCGCGACGCGTCTGAGAAGCAACGCCTCCATGAAGAGCTGCGCTCCAAGCTTGCCGACCTCTCGGTTGTTGCGGACGCGGTCGTGGGAGCTGCGCTGAGCACCGCAGGCCGTGGCGGTGTCTCGATGGAACAGCGACTCGACGGTCAGCTCGATCGCATCCGCATTGCCCTCGATTACGACCGCTCCTCGAGCGAACGGACTGCCGCACTCGATGTGCTGAGCGGTGTGTCGACTGGCTGGCTTCGTACTGACCTTCCAGATGACCTTCCGACCCCGTGGGATCGTCGGTGCCTGCACTGGCCGATCGCGTTTCCTGAGGTGTTTCTGGAAGGGGAGCGGACCGGCTTCGATGCCATCGTTGGGAACCCTCCATTCCTTGGCGGGACGCGCATCTCCGGGACTCTTGGAGGTGCGTTTCGGGCGCACATCGGCGAGCACCTGGCTGAAACCGCACCCGACAAGGCCGACCTCGTTAGCTACTTCTTCGTGCGCGGCGACGCCGTGCTCTCAGCTTCTGGAGCTCTTGGACTTCTCGCGATCGATTCGATCTCGGAAGGTGATTCCAGGTCGTTGGGTCTGGATTCGCTGGTGAACCGGGGCCGTACGATCTACCGGGCGATCAGGCGGACCTCCTGGCCTGGCACGATCAACGTCCCGATCGCCAAGGTGTGGGTGAGCGGAGTTCCCTGGACCGGCAGATGTTTCCTGGACGGGCAGCCCGTTCGGGGCATCGGGACTGACCTGCGAGAGGCAGGTGTGGGCCGCACCCCGACCAAGCTCGTCGCCTCCACCGGTATCTCCTTCGAAGGGATCAAGCCTGCTGGCATGGGGTTCATCCTCGATCCAGATGAGGCCAGAGATGTCCTCCAGGCCAGTCCTTCTGAACGAGAGGTCCTGATCCCGTACCTCACGGGCGATGACGTAAACACCAGTCCAACGCAGGATCCGTCGCGGTGGATCGTGGACTTCGTCGACCGGGACCTGGCGGAGTGTGAGAAATATCCGCTTGCGCTCGAGATCGTCCGTGAGCGAGTGAAGCCGGTACGGGCACACGTGAACCGAGCAGCTCATCGCGAGCGCTGGTGGCGCCACGGGGAGACAAGGCCCGGCTTGCGGCGAGCGATAGACGGGCAGCGTGACGTGGTGGTCATGACCAAGGCGAGTCGTACGCTTCAACCCGCTGTCGTTCCCAATGCTTCGGTCTTCAGCGAGAAGCTGGTGGTGTTCGCCGGCGGCGGCTGGCTCTTCGCCGTCCTCGCATCAGCGTTCCACTACTGGTGGTCCGTGGATCGCCTGGCTGGGTTCACCCTGAGCTACACCCCCACACGAAGCTTCGAGACCCTCCCCTTGCCCGTTTCTCACTCTCGGGCTTTGCTCGACGATCCAGGACACCAACTCAACTCCTCTCGGGCCGAACTGATGGAGAGAAAGGGTCTCGGTCTGACGAAGCTGTACAACCGCTTTCACGACGCACACGAAGACGACCGCGAAATCGTTCGGTTGCGGGAGCTGCACGCGGAGCTCGACCATGCCGTCCGGGACGCGTATGGCTGGAGCGATCTTGAGTTGGATCACCATCACTGGGAGACGCCGCAGGGGATGCGGTTCACCGTGAGCCCCGAGGCCAAGGATGAGCTGCTAGATCGGCTGCTCGAGCTGAACCACGAACGGTACGCGGCTGAGGTGGCTGCCGGCCTCCACGACAAGAAGGCGAAGAAGGCACCCACGAAGCGAACGGCGAAGTCAGCCGACCCATCCCAGGAGACCCTGCTGTGAGTTCGACTACCACCCCGGCGGAGCTGCGCGCCGAGCTGGAGCACCTCGTCCTGACTGACCTGTTGGGTCCGTCTGACCCGCACGAGCAGTTGCCTGGCGTTCGCAGCCCTGTCCGGGAGTGGTACCTGGTCGGGATGCTGGCGCCGATGGGGACGATTGTCGATCCCGGTCGCAACGACGGCGACGACCTCCAGGACGGTGACGAGGGCGGAGCGCCTGGTCCTGACGATCGGCCGTCAAAGGTCGTTCTCTTCCCGTCCTCTGTCGGGCTCACGGCGGCGGTGGACCTGATGTGCGTTTCGCTGGAGGTGTCGGCGTCCTGGGGCCGGTATGAGAAGATTGATAACCCGGATCCGACGGCGGTGCGCGAGTACGAGCGTCTCTGGCAACGCCATCCCTCCGGCGGGACGGTTGCCGTGCCGCTGGTCGAGGGCGATATCGGGCCAATCGCATCGGATCCGGATCACCCCGAGGTTGTGATTCGAGGCCGCTGTCGGGCGACCCCGAGCTGCTGGCTCGTCACGTTGTTCCTGGTGAACGAGCAGTTGCCGTCGCCTACGAACGTCGACGAACGCTGGCTGTTCCAAGTCGAGCTGTCCGCCTCGGCTGCCGACGGCTCCTCGGTGTTCGTTGGTCGACAGCTCGCCCTCCCTGACGAGACCAGCCACACCGACACCGAGCTGCGTCACCTCGATCTCCTCTACCGCGAGAAGGTCGAGTTCGCCGTCGGCCACGGAACTGCGGTGCACGCCGAACCGAATCCGAGCGACCCGCATCGAGCCACGTTGGTCTGTACGACGTCGATCCCGCGATCCGAGGTGGCCAAGGTTGAGGCGCCGGGGCCGGATGACTCAGCGCTCGATGAGGTCGAGCGAGAGCTGCTGAGCAGCGTCACCTTCGACATGGAAAACCTGTCGAAGCTCGATGGTCCAGCGGCCGCGGTCGCGCTCCGACCGTTGGCTGACGCCTATGACCGGTGGCTTGGTCGGCAGGAGGCCCGTATCGGTGACCTGACGGCTGACGAAGCGGAGTCGGCCCGCACCGCAGTCACCGCAGCGCGGAGCATCGCAGAACGGCTGCGAACCGGCATCGAGCTGCTGGCCACAGACTCGGTGGCAGCTGAGGCGTTCGCGTTCGCCAATCACGCTATGTGGCAGCAGCGCCTCCACACGCTGGTCGCGGCCGCCCGACGCGAGGACCCGAAGCTCAACCTGCTCGATGCCGAGGCACAGGTTGCGGCGAGGCCGAACTGGTCATGGCGGCCGTTCCAGATCGCGTTCGTGCTCGTGAACTTGCCGTCGCTGGCGGACCCGACGCATCCGGAGCGCCAGCTCGACACCGGGACCGCTGACCTTCTGTTCTTCCCGACCGGTGGCGGCAAGACCGAGGCCTACCTCGGACTGACCGCGTTCACGCTCGCGATTCGACGCCTTCAAGGCGATCTCGACGGCCACTCCGGCGAGGGTGGCGTCGGTGTGCTGATGCGTTACACCCTGCGACTGCTGACCTCTCAGCAGTTCCAACGGGCCGCCACACTCATCTGCGCCTGCGAGGTCCGGCGCCGGGAGTTGGTCGCCGGTGGTGACACCCGATGGGGAGCAACGCCGTTCCGGATCGGGATGTGGGTCGGCGGCTCAGTGAGCGCCAACAAGACCCAGGACGCGGCTCGTGATCTGGACGATCTGCGCAACACCGGGTGGGCGAAGGGTGCCGGTCCGACGTCGTTGGTGGCGTGCCCGTGGTGTGGCGAGGAGCTTGATCCGAAGCGGGACGCCACCTCGCACCCGCATCTGTGGCGGACCCTGATCACGTGTGGCGACTCGAAGGGCCGGTGCCCGTTCACGGCGAAGCGTTCCGACGGGGAAGGAATCCCCGTCGTCAGCGTCGACGAGGAGATCTACCGACTCCTCCCTGACCTGGTGATCGCCACGGCCGACAAGTTCGCGCAGCTGCCGTGGCAGGGCGCGACCAGTGCCCTGTTCGGACGCGTGACACGCAAGTGCTCACGTCACGGGTTCCGCACCCCGGACCTAGACGTCGTTGGCGACCACAAGGAAGCCGACAAGCACGCCAAGGCCGGAGGTCTCGACGCAGCGTTAACCGTCGACTGTCTGCCCCGGCGCCCGCCGGACCTGATCATCCAGGACGAGCTGCACCTCATCGCGGGACCGCTCGGATCGCTGTTCGGGCTCTACGAGACGGCGATCGACGAGATTGCGTCGTGGACAGTGGACGGCAAACCATCGCGGCCCAAGGTTGTGGCGTCGACGGCAACGATCCGCCGAGCCGAGCACCAGACCTACAACCTCTTCTGCCGACGCCTCGCTGTGTTCCCACCGCAGGTTCTCGACGCCGGCGACTCGTTCTTCGCTGTCGAACGACCGCTCGAGGAGGCGCCCGGCCGTCTGTACCTCGGGGTGTGCGGGATGGGGCAGCGGTTCAAGTCCGTCGCCACCCGTGTGTACACGACGGTGCTCGCTGCATCGCAGGTCCTCTACGAGAAGCACGGTGCCGCGGCAGACCCGTGGATGACGACGGTCGGCTACTTCAACGCGTTGCGCGAGCTGGGCGGGATGCGCCGCATGATCGACGACGACGTGTCGAACCGTCTCCGCCGTACCGATCGCCGCGGCCTCGCCCGGCGCTACCTCAACGAAGAGGTCAAGGAGCTGACGTCGCGGATTAGCTCCGCCAACATCCCCGCCACCCTCGACCAGCTCGGCGTGCGCTTCACCGGAACCAAGCCGCAGAAGGGCGACCGCTACCCGGTCGACGTGGTGCTGGCCACCAACATGATCTCTGTCGGTGTCGACGTGCCCCGCCTCGGGCTGATGATCTGTTCGGGGCAGCCCAAGACCACCGCCGAGTACATCCAGGCCACCAGCCGCGTCGGCCGTGGCACCGCTGGCCCGGGCCTGGTGATCACGCTCTACAACTGGGCACGCCCACGGGATCTCTCGCACTACGAGACCTTCGAGCACTACCACCAGACCTACTACCGGCAGGTCGAAGCGCTCTCGGTCACCCCGTTCGCTCGACGCGCCCTCGACCGCGGGCTCACGGCGCTAATGGTCGCCGAAGCCCGCCACACCCACGCGGACTGGAACCCCAAGGACGCGGCCCAGATCGTCCCGGTGAACGAGGCGCCGTTCAACCCGATCGCCGACGCGCTGCACCGTCGAGCCGACCTGGTCGCCAACCCAACCGCGGCGGCCGAGGTCGACCAACTCGTCGCCACCCGTCGAGACAAGTGGTCCAAGCAGCAGAAGGCCCCCGGCGTCACCCTCACCTACGCCCGCGGTCGTGGCGACGCGATCGACCTTCTGCAGTCTCCCGAGTCGGGCCCGTGGACGGAGTTCACCGTTCCCAACTCGCTGCGCGAGGTCGAAGCAGGTACCAACCTCCTCCTCCGCGAGGACGACCCATCGGACGACCCGACCGCCGAGTACCCCGACCCGCCGGCCGACGAATCCGACGAAGAGGTGCCGCAAGCGGCCGAGGATGCCGACCTCGCGGACGGCGATGTGATCATCGAGGACGACCAGTGAGCGCCAAAGGCTCCTACGACGGCCCGGTTCGCGTCGGGACCATCCGCCCGAGCCAAGCCATCCACTCCTATGGCGTCGGGTCGCTCATCGACCTCCCCAACCTGAGCGTGATGGTCGGCGGTCTCGACCGCTGGGACACCACCCGCCAGGAAGTCATAACCGAAGACCGACTTCTCGACGCTGTACGCACCCGCCTCGGCGACCAGGTCGACGTGCTGCGCGCTCTGCCGTCGGAGCCTGAGACCTCCAACCCGTATGACGACTGGGCTCGAGTCGGGGTGCCCGTCTCGATCTTCCCTCGGTGGTTGCGGTGCACCGCCTGCAACCGGCTGTTCCCGGTCGCGTCGGGCGCGCTGAAGCTCGACACGAACATGTATCGGCCCGACCGGACCCGGTACACCCACCCGAACTGCGACAAGGCGCGCAAGCCCCCGCCAGCGGTGCCCGCGCGGTTCGTGGCCGGCTGCATCAACGGTCACCTCGACGACTTCCCGTGGGTGCGCTTCGCCCACGACGGCGTCGCCACCTGCCCCAACCCGGTTCTACAGGTCAACGACATCGGCTCTGGTGGCCGAGCCACCGACCTGTTGGTGAAGTGCCTGTCGTGTGGGGCCAAGTCGACGCTGGCCAAAGCGTTCGGTCCGGCGTCGAAAGGGATCATGCCGCAGTGCCGCGGCCGCCACCCCCACCTGGGCTTGGCGAGCGAGCCGTGCGGCGAGCAGCTTCGGTCGCTCGTCCTCGGCGCCTCCAACCTGTGGTTCAACAGCAGCGTGTCGGTCCTCTCGCTTCCGGTCGGTGGCGGCTCGCTCGGCCAGCTTGTGTACGACAACTGGGCCGAGCTCGAGAAGATGCCGGTCAAAGAGGTCCTGACCTACGCGCTCACCTCGAACCGAAACCTGCAGGGTGCGTTCGCCGGCCTCGATCTCGACGACATCTGGGACGCCATCGAAGCCCGACGAGCAGGAGCGAAGGGTCTCCCCGGCGCCGACGTGCACGGACCCGAGTGGGTCGCGCTGACCAACGGATCACAAGGTCAGACTTCTCCCCACTTCGAGGCCGAGCCCATCGAAGCCGCGACGGACTTCGCCGGGACGCTCGCTGGCGTCACTCTCGCCCACCGACTGCGAGTCGTCACGGCCCTCTGTGGGTTCACACGAATCAGTTCCGGCGAGCCCGGCGACGATCGAGCAACGGTCCGACTCGAGACCAAGGGTTCAACCACCTGGGTACCGGTGGTCGAGAACCGAGGCGAAGGGATCTTCCTCCGCTTCGACGAGGCCGCAGTCCAAGCGTGGGAGGCCACGGCCTACGACAACCCGGTGTTCGCCGCGATGCGCCGCGCCCACCGGGACTACCGACAGGCTCGCAACCTCGACCCCAACGAAGGATGGCCCGGCGAGCGCTACGTGCTGCTGCACTCGCTCTCGCACGCACTCATCAACGAACTCGCGATCGAGTGCGGCTACTCATCTGCCTCGATCAGCGAACGTATCTACAGCCGCCCGCCCGGAGTCGGGCCCGAGCCCATGGCCGGCATCCTCCTCTACACGTCGGCCCCCGACGCCGAGGGCACCCTCGGCGGCCTCGTCAACCTCGGCAAGCCGTCCGAGCTCGGGCCGATCCTGCGCCGAGCGCTCGAACGCTCCGGGCTGTGCAGCTCCGACCCCCTGTGCGCCGACCACGAACCTGACGCCGCCACCGGCGCAATCCACGGTGCGGCCTGCCATGCCTGCCTTCTGGTGGCCGAGACCAGTTGCGAGCGAGGCAACCGCTACCTCGACCGCTCCACCCTCGTCGACACCTTCGGACACACCGGGCTGGAGTTCTTCGCTTGAGCGACCTGGCCGACGCAGTCGCCGCGACTGTCGCCGCGCTCGGCAGCGCGCATGTCCGTAGCCTCGCGGACGCGTACCGCGATTGCGGTCCGTACACGCCTGGGCAGGCGTCGAAAGCGAAGCAGGCGATCCCAGCGCCTCACCACGGCGAGGTCGACCGGCTGAACGCAGCGTGGGCCGCACACGCCGATCTACTCGGAGCGGCACTCGCTGTCGCCCTCGACTCGGTGCAGGCCGCACAACGCTCGGCCGACGTACCCGCAGTCGAGGTTGTGGTCACCGGCCCCGATTCGCCGGCAGCGCCGGTTCGGCTCACCTCCGAAGTGGTTCGCCAACTCATCGACCAGGCCACGAGCCGAGTCACGCTCGTCAGCTACGCGGCCTACAGGATGACATCGGTGATCGCTGCGCTGGATGCCGCTGTCGCCCGAGGAGTCAGCGTGAACCTCATCCTGGAGTCCGCCGAGAACCTCGACGGCGGGGGAGGGGCGCACGCCTACGCGAAGCACCGCACCTACCAGTGGCCCACCGACCGCCGCGAGCCACCCGACGCCAAGCTCCACGCCAAGGCCGTCATCATCGATGGCCGCGACGTGCTCCTCACGAGCGCCAACATGACCAACGCTGCCTACGACAAGAACATCGAACTCGGCGTGCTCTGCCGAGGCGGCGCAGTGGCCCGTCAGGTCCAGGCCCACTTCGACGCCCTCATCGCCCGCGGCGTCCTCGAGTTGGTGGGTTGACTTGACGGTCGTGCCCCCTCCCACTCTGGCGGATCTGTTCGATCTCACGCTGACCGAGCATGCGGATGCGTGGTGGTTCCGGGCCTGCCCAAAGGCCGGTACTCGTCCGGACATCACCAGGCTCCTCGCGATCGACATTGTCGAACGCCTCTGTGACCCGAGTGCCGAAGCTCTCGACCGATGGATGGCTCGGCACAACGGTGGGCCGGTACACGACGAAGCAACAAAGGCAGAGATCAAGGCGTATGTGATGGCCGACTTCACGAACTCCACCAACGACACGCGTCTGATGGGAGCTGTGGTCGAGCATCTGTGGGCCAGCCTCGCCGACGGGCTCGCTGGTGGTTGGGGAATCCCTCTCCATGTCGAGCACGAGCACTTCTCGGTGATCGATCACGGAGGCGACGGGCTATCGATATACGACTTCGCCGTGCCAGACCTTCGCTTTCGATTGTGGGAGTCGAAGCGACACGACTCTGCGTCGACCTCGGTCACAACGGTCGTGACGGGAGCTGCGGGTCAGCTTCAGAAGGATGCAGCGTCATACCTCGCTCGCCTGTCCAAACCGCTTCAACTGCACGACGATCCTCGCATTCAGCAGCTGGCGGGGACCATCGTCAACCTTTGGACGACGAAGGATCCACGAGGTGGCGTCGGCGTGGCGGTCGGGACAACGAAAACGACAGGGCTTCCCGCTCGACCCTTCAAGGGCCTCCGTGACAAGTTCGCACACCTTCCCGATCCCGAGCACTGCGAAGGACTCGTCATCGAGATCGACGACCTGAAGGGGTTCGCTGCTGATGTCCGCGCGGTGATCGTCAGCGGGATTGACTAGATGGACCGCGCGCTCAATCTCGGGGTGCTCGCAGGCGCTCTCGACGACACCGCCAACCTGCCAACTCCTGACGAGCTCCGGACGATGCTCGCCGACGCCGAGGTAGCGGCGTTCTTCCGGCAGGCGGAACAGATCGACGATCGCCTCCTCGAGACTGCTTGGAACCTTCACCACGTCGGAACAGTTCGGCCGCAACTTCAGCTTTACGAGCCGGTCCGGCAGGTCCAGGCCAACTCGGTGGCTGCGCACATCTTTGACCTCGCCCTTCAGGGGGAGGATCTCGCGACCAACGATCGGCTCATGCTCACCTTCGCGGCCCAGGTAAGCTCGATCCGTGGCGATCGGACGCCGAACGCTGGGGCGCTCGGTCGGCGACTTCCGGCTCCGTCGGCCCGGCTCGCACTTGAACCGGGGCTTGCGTCTCTTGAGCTGGGTTGTTTGTTCCTGACACTCGACCGCGGGGCAACCGTCCGTCGGCTGCGCGACCTTTCCCAACAGGTTCGAGGCGGCGACGTCGGAGCGGACCTTGGGCCACCGGCGTCAGGGTTGGGGAGTGCTATCGGCGTTGTCGACGGCGTTCGTCAGCTCCAGCGGTACCTGACAAGCGGTGACCCAGCTCGTCTGGAGGAGGCCCGGCAGATCCTCCGATTCGCTGCCAACGATCCGGGCGCTCGACGAGACCTTGATTCGCGTTGGGTCGCCTCTCACCTGGTCGACCTCTGCGATGACTTCGGATCCTCATCCGTCTGGGCCATCCTCCCCGAAGGGACACCACCGGGCGTGGGTCAGGCGATGACCCTCGGCGACCCGCCCGTGGTGACGCTTTGGCCGCCACAGATCGGTCTTCTCAAGGACTCGACCACGAGTCCGCTCCAACCCGACGTCCGGAGAGCAGTTCTCACCTTTCCCACGAGCGCTGGGAAGACGCTGCTCTCGCAGCTCTTGATAGCGCAGCACCTGGCCGTGGTCGGGACAGGCGTGTGTTTCGTCGCCCCAAGCCACAGCCTCTGCCGAGAGGTCCGAGACGGGCTCGACCGCCGTCTGTGGGCATTGAAGAAGTCCATCGCCGAGGATGGACCTCTCGGCGATGCCGACCATGCCCATGCCCCAGTGGTGGTGATGACACCAGAGAAGCTGGCCGCTCGTCTCCGCGGCGGCGAGAGCGCCCTCCTTGATGAGTTCGGACTGTTCGTCCTCGATGAGGCACATCTGATCGATGATGAGACCCGCGGCTGGACCTTCGAGACCACCATCTCTCGTCTGCACGCGCTGACGAAGGAATCTCACCACCGCCTCTTCCTTATCTCGGCTGCGCTCGGGGGTACTGCCAGCGTCCAGACATGGCTCGACATGGACGGGGTTGCAGCGGCGACAACTTCGACTTGGAGAGGCCCTCGGCGCCTTCACGCGACGTACACGCGGATGCTCGACGAAGCCACGACGGTCACGATTGCTCCGCAGGGTCGCCAACGTCTGCCGAGGACGGCCACGGACATGAAGGGCGTCGTCAACCTGTACGTCGACGACGGCGAAGCGGTCGCGACCAGGTCAGCGACGCTCGGTCAAGTAGTGACCGCAGGCAAGAGCAAGGAGCAGCCGAGTCGATCGGCGCAGCTGGCACCGATCGTGCATCTCGCCGCTCGGTCTGGGTCGGTGCTCACCGTTCATGCGACGAAGATCGCCGCCGAGCGGCTCGCCGCCGAGCTCGCAGTCGACCGAGTCGAACGATCTGAGGCCATGTCGGTCGTTCGACTTGCCGAGCAGCGGCTCGGCGACACACACCCACTCGTCTCCGTCCTCCGCAGCGGCGTCGCCTACCACCACGCCGCGTTGCCATCCGACGTGCAAGCTGAAATCGAAGGCGCTGTGCGAAGCGGGGCGATTGAGATCGTCTGCGCGACGACGACCTTGACCGAAGGCATCAACCTGCCGGTTCGTACGGTGATCATCTGCGAACGAGGGTTTTACGACGGAACGGAGTTCCATCAGTTCATCGATGCCGCCGACCTCATGAACGCAGCGGGCCGCGCCGGACGCGCCGGACGGGAGACGGAAGGCTGGGTCGTCATCAACTACGAGTACGGGGCAACCAACCCCCGGCAGGCCCTTCGCGAGCTCGACAAGCAGCACGACATCCGTAGCACCCTCAACGTCGAGTCGGCCGTCACGGAACTCAATGAGTACGAGGCACTCGTGCACGCCACCGCCGGAGTCATCCTCACCGATGTCCCTCCCATCGTCGATAACTTCCTCGCATACTGCTGGTATCTCGCCGATGTCGCCGACGTACTGGATCCCGACGACCGGCGCGCCAAGGTGCTCGAAGGGATCCGACACACGCTCGCGTGGCAGCAGCTTCCGGCGACTATCCAAGCGAGGTGGGACGCGCTCGCCGAAAAGGTTGCCGTCACGTACGAGGGAGCCGAGCCGACGAAGCGACGGAGGTGGGCTCGTAGCGGCGCTCGGTTGTCAGCGAACGCCGTGTTGGAAGCTGTCGCCCAAGGCGGAGCAGCCGCTGTGGAACCGTTGACGGGCGCGCAGCGGACCGACCCCGTCGTCGTCCTCGGCACGATTCTTGGTGAGGGTCGCTTGGCCCAGCTGCTCGGCCTGGTTCACGAACGCGACTATCGGTTCAAGAAGAAGCGCTACGGGCCCACGGAGCTGGTCTCTGTGGACGTGAGCGCGCTCGTGCTCGACTGGGTGCGCGGAGTCCCTCTCGCTGAGCTCGTGGCCAACCACTTGGCCGAGGTTGATGCGACTGAGGACGACGGCTACCGGTTCGAACAGCTCAGCACCTTCCTCACCCGCGTCTGCGAACACCACCTGCCATTCGTACTCGGCACGATTCTCGAATGGATCAATGGCGACCTGGTCGAGGAGATATGCCCAGCTCTCCCCGCCCATGTCCACTACGGCGTCGCAGACCGGGAGGCGCTCGAGCTGCTGACCCACGGGGTTCGCTCGAGGCGTCTCGCTGTGGTGGTCGGAGAGCGAGCAGGGGCAGATGGAATCACGAGCGGGGAGCTACGGGGTTGGTTGACAGACCTTGGCGCACCAGCCTGGCGAACGGAATTCGCCGCCGGCGCTGCTGAGGTCGGTGACCTGCTCCAGTTCGTGCACGACCCGACCGCTGCAATCGGTGGAGCGCTCTTGGACGGAGAGACCGTGCACATTGCGATTGACCCGGGGGCCACTGAATGGGGCGCGGTCTCGGAGCTCGCCATCGTGCGTTCGGCCACCGATGAAATTCCCCGACCGCTGGTCATTAGCAACGTAAGCGGTGAGGTTGTTGGAACCATTCGGGCAGGCGAGCACCGGCACCTCTCGGTGCTCGCCGACGCAGGTTTTCAGCTACTGGCATCGCCCGCAGGCGACGACCACGCCGATGTCACCGAGGTCAATGTGCGAGCAGATCTCGACTGACCGAGCAGGCGTAGTTGGCGGGACGGACAGCGGCCTGTCGCCCAAACGGGGTGAACCAGGCGGTTGGGCTCGGAGCGTCGGGTCTGGCGATCAAGGACTCGAGGAGCGCGGCAACTCCATCTCAGCCCGTCGCACCTACATGAACATCCGGTACGGGTACGCAGCGCGCGGAAGGGAAGGGACCTGAGCGATCGTGGTTGCCAGGCGCTGTGAGTAGCGGATCGTCACGGGGGCTGGGTCGTAGAGCGCATCGTTGTTCCAGTCCATCTTCGAAAGGGCCAGAATCTCGAGGGCCGCGAGATCGAGCGAACCCTTGCCGGCTTGGCGCTCGAACAGCACCGGCGACGGGATGCTCTTCCCGCCCTGAAAGTAGTTCCCCCGAGTGCTCACGCCCTCGGCGTTGCCGGCGATCCACAGCAAGCCCTGGGAGCCGGAGAGCGGCACCATCGTCCCCCGGCGTACCGGGTAGCCATCCGGCTCACTCCTGCGGGTCTTGTCTCGTGACGCCTTGAGCCAGACGCCTCGCCACGCGACGTGGGGTGTGATGTTGATGCACTCGACCTCGGGTACGCCGGCCAGGGCGTCAAGCGCCCCGTCGAGCTCGCCGTCGGTGAAGGCGGTGGTCTTGTGGATCACGATCCTTCGTGGGGTGCGACCGCCGTTGCGTCGCTGGTAGAGCTCGAGGCTCTGCGCCATGACGGCGCGCATGTCGTCGCGGCTCAGGTAGGGGTTGCGTCGCACGGCTTCCAGGTCATCGACGTCGCGGGCGTCATAGGCGACGAACTGCATCCCACCCCCGTCAGCGTCGAACACCTGGGAACAGCAGGTGACGAACTCGGCGTTCCGGGGATTGCCCCGAAAGCCGTAGGCCAGGCCGACGTATGCGCTCTCGGGTGGGACGCCGTCGAGTGGAGCCAGCTTCCACGGCACGCCGCCTCCCTTCACGTAGGTGGCGATTCCCAAGCGCCAGGATCGAGAGGCGGCGAGATCGAACTGGAAGGTTCGATCGTTGAGTACCTGCGTGGGAATCCCGAGCGGCGCGGCCAATCCCTTGAGAACATGATGGGCATCGAAGTCCTCCGTGCGGAGGCCATCCCTCCATGCGTCTGGCAGGTGGAAGACAGCAACGTCGAACTGGTCACGGACCGCATCCAGGGCAGACAAGGCGCTTCGCAGCGCGTCGTAGACGCCATTGGTTGGGTCGACGTCGGTAGCCAGCGACTCGGGGAGTGCGAGCTGTGCGACAGCTGGTGCAGGAGCGAGATCGAGCCGGAAGAGATCGGAGAAGCCGGGATAGTCAGGGACGTAACCGGAGCGATCCTGGGCGCTGTGCTTCGTCTGAAGGCTGCGGAACAGGTCGCGGCGCTGGTCCTTCGCCGAGTCCGGTCCCACGATCGCGACGCGAACCTTTGGAGTGAACCTGGACATCGAGTTCGATGTGAAGGGACCGAACTGCTTCAGGCCCATGAGCGGATGTCGATGCACAGACCGACGGTCGGTCGCGGAGAACGCGAGCAGTGGCTCGCTGAGCGTGCTGAACGCCGGGAGCCTGCCGATCGTGGTCACGCGGTGATTCCGCTCGCGGCGGGCCGACTCCACCCGGTCGATCGCGAAAGCACGAACTTCCCGGGAGAGCCGGACCCGTCAGCGTGGGGGTACGCGAAGCGGTCCTCGGTCTTGTCTTCGACCAACATCCCAGCCCAGGCGTCGATGATTGCTGACCACGCTGAGTTGTAGCGCCGTGCCCAGCGTTCCTTGCGCCAGGTTGTCTCGATGCCGATGTCGGCCCCTCTGCGAGGGACGGGCTGGTCGGGGTTGGGGCGGGGGCGCTCCACGTAGGTCGACGGTTCAAACACGCACCACCACTGGCCGTCGAAGGAATCGAGCCGGACGCGCGCCGCCTCGGCGAAGGGCCAGCCCAGGTTGGGCACTTTGCCCACGAGGTTTCCGCCGTACGCTTGCTTCAGGCTGGCGAGGGCGCGTTCGTCTTCCTGCTGGAGCCGGTGAGGGCGGTCAGGATTCGGCGGCCGCACTCGAATCAGGTGCCCCTTCCTCCTCAGGAGCGGCTGAAGCGGTCGGCCCAGCGTGAGAGCACGAAGCAGCCCGTCGTACACGAGACCGAGGTGTACTGAATCGCTGAGAGGATCCAACGGCACGTCACCTTCGATCACCGCACCGAGATGGCCGAATGCGGTCCGGAGGTCTGCATCCGCACCGAATGCGAAGATCTCGCTGCCCCGAGCCGTGACGGTGACTCTCACCTTCTGCTCCGACGCGATGCTGCGTGCCTGTTGTGCGTTGAGCGGTTGGTCGACACGGACGAGCCGCGCCGACCTCGGCAGCTCCGTGATTGGGAGGGCGCTACAACGGAGCACTGGGAAGTTCTGACCGTCGGGGCGGCGGAAGTCGACCGGGACGACTCTGGGTTGTGGATGACTGGATCGAAGGTGGTCGACCAACTCGCTGGGCAGGGTGGCCTGACGCTCGATTGCACCAGCCAGTTCATCGAACGTCGAGACTGCCAGCAGCGCTGCGTCGACTCCGGCCGCCGTCGCTGCATCGAGGAAGCGACCCACGGCGGGCAAGAGGGCGCCGGGGTCGCGGGCCACCCACCTGATGCCAGCGGGGAACGCGCCCGGTTGCTGAAGGGCCGCGTGGAGGGTCTCCATGATCGAGTGGTCTCGGCCGCTGTAGCCGACGACGATCAGACCGAACCTGGTCGCGCACTGGACGACCGCTGCTCGCAACGATTCGTCCTGATCCTGAAGCTCCGCCGTCGTGTTCTTCAGACGACTCTCCTTGAAGTCGCCATGAAGCTTGACCAGCAACGGCCAGTCGGATTCCGCTACGCATCGAGCAGCGCGCTCAGCGCTATCGATCGAGGCAACCGTCAAGGCAAGCG
>Ga0209023_10001725_pt1 | contig 28691 bp, 20 predicted proteins | sample LakOneMetagenome_FD_187468 | JGI IMG/M metagenome (GOLD analysis project Ga0209023, IMG submission 187468) | Freshwater and sediment microbial communities from Lake Erie, Canada (SPAdes) (version 2) | ecosystem: Environmental > Aquatic > Freshwater > Lentic | place: Lake Erie, Canada...
CAGTGAATCAGCGCTTCAAGCGGAAATTGACTCTGGCCCCGTTCTGCCTTGCGCTAATCCCAAGCGATTATCCTTCGAGTATCCCCGACCAGGCCCTGATGGCGACTTCGCGCGCGCCTCGTTCGATCAAGTCGCCGTGCGACAGCACGATGCGCTGGAAGTCCCACGCCAGGATGCGCCGAAGGGATTCCGCGGCTGCCTTCCGGTCGCTCCATCCCATCCGGTATTCCGGCGCGGGGCGGGGATTGTTCCACATGCGCAGGATGTGCTTGAACAGGAATTTCAGTGCGCCCCCGGTATGCGGCGTGGCGTCGGTGAAATTCTCGATGAGGTCGACGAGGATCAGGGTGCGGCTCGCGCGGTGGAACATCGCGACCTCGCGCATGATGCGAGCGCCTCGCACGAGCACCTGGTCGATCTCGCCAGCCCAATCGCCAGGAGCCACGTCGCCGAGCACCTCGTCGTATTCCAAACCAGGCGCCCTGCGCTCGACGCCGGGACAAATCCATGTCTTCGCCCCTGCAAACGCGGCTTGGGCACTCGCGGCGTGCAGATGGTGGAAGTTCCCGGGCACGACGATGTGGGCGACCGAACCGAGCGCCGAAATTCCCTCGGCCATCGCGGCCGTGATGTTGCAGGGCGAATGCAGCATGAGCTCGCCGGAAGCCAGGCGAATCACCGTCATCCGAGCATCGAACCTCGTACCCGCCAGTCGAACGGGATATGCGCAAAGCCATATCCGGTCGGCGACGTAGGGCGTGAGGCGCATGGCGGTCATTCGCTGCGCCCGGGGTCTGCCGTACCACTACGCAACTGAATCTTCATGCCAGCCCATGGCAATCCGGCAGCGCACGCTTCACCCCAATCCCTTCGCCACCTCGACCACATGCTCGACGGCGAAGCCGAAATGCGGCATCAGCGCTTCGATCGGCGCAGACGCGCCGAAGCGGTCGATGCCGACCACCGCGCCGTCGAGGCCCACGTACTTGCGCCAGAAATCGCTGACGCCGGCTTCGATGGCGACGCGCTTGCGGCAGGCGTTCGGCAGCACCGATTCGCGGTACGCCGCATCCTGGCGGTCGAACACGTCGGTCGAGGGCATCGACACCACGCGCACCTTGTCGCCGAGTTGCTTCGCCGCGTCCATCGCGAGGCCGACTTCGGAGCCGGTCGCGATCAGGATCAATTCCGGCGTTCCGACCGAATCCTTCAGCACGTAGCCGCCGCGCGCGATGTCCAGCAGCTGGCCTTCGTCGCGCGGCTGGTGCGGCAGCGTCTGCCGCGAGAACACCAGGCAGCTCGGACCGTCGCGGCGTTCGATCGCGCACTTCCACGCCATCGCCGATTCGACCGCGTCGCAGGGACGCCACACGTCGTTGTTCGGGATGTAGCGCAAGGAGGCGAGATGCTCGACCGGCTGGTGGGTCGGGCCGTCCTCGCCGAGGCCGATCGAATCGTGGGTATAGACGTGGATCGCGTGCGCGCCCATCAGCGCGCTCATGCGCACCGCGTTGCGCGCGTAGTCCGAAAACACGAGGAAGGTCGCGTCGTAGGGAATGAAGCCGCCGTGCAGGGCGAGGCCGTTGCTGATCGCGGTCATCGCGAATTCGCGCACGCCGAAGTAGATGTAGTTGGCATCCGGATCGTCGCCGACCACCGATTTGCTGCCCTTCCACAACGTCAGGTTGGAATGCGCGAGGTCGGCCGAACCGCCGACCAGTTCGGGCAGCAACGGGGCGAAGGCCTCGATCGCCATCTGCGAGGCCTTGCGCGAGGCCACGTTCGGGCCTTCCGCCTGCAGTTTCATCGCGTAATTCAAGGCATCGGTGCGGAAGCCCTCCGGCAATTCCGCGTGCGAACGACGGGCCAGTTCCGCGGCGGCATCCGGATGGCGTCGTGCGTAGGCGTCGAACACGTCGTTCCACTGGATTTCGCGCACCTTGCCGACATCGCCGACCTTCCAGCCGTCGTAGATGTCCTGCGGGATCTCGAACGGCGCATGCGGCCAGTTCAAGGCTGCGCGCGTGAGGGCGATTTCGTCCTTGCCCAGCGCAGCGCCATGGCTGGATTCCTTGCCGGCCTTGTTGGGCGAGCCGAAACCGATCGTGGTGCGGCAGCAGATGAGCGTCGGCTTGTCACTGGACTTCAGCGCGGTTTCGATCGCGGTCTTGATTTCGGTCGCATCGTGGCCATCGACGCCGCGGATCACGTTCCAGCCATAGGCTTCGAAACGCGCCGGCGTATCGTCGGTGAACCAGCCCTGCACATCGCCGTCGATGCTGATGTGGTTGTCGTCCCAGAACGCGACCAGCTTGTGCAGGCCCCAGGTGCCGGCCAGCGAGGCGGCTTCGTGCGAGATGCCTTCCATCAGGCAGCCGTCGCCGAGGAACACCCAGGTGCGGTGGTCGACGACTTCGAATTCCGGGCGGTTGAAGCGCTGCGCCAGCAACTTCTCCGCGAGCGCGAAGCCGACCGCGTTCGCCAGCCCCTGCCCGAGCGGGCCGGTGGTGGTTTCCACGCCCGGGGTCATGAAGTTCTCGGGATGGCCCGGGGTCTTCGATTCGAGCTGGCGGAATTGCTTCAGGTCGTCGATCGACAAGTCGTAGCCGGACAGGTGCAGCAACGCGTACTGCAGCATCGAACCGTGGCCGTTGCTGAGCACGAAGCGGTCGCGGTTGAACCAGCGCGGGTTCGCGGGGTTGTGCTGCAGGTAATCGTTCCACAGCACCTCGGCGATGTCGGCCATGCCCATCGGCATGCCCGGGTGGCCGGAGTTCGCGGCCTGGACCGCGTCGATGGCGAGGAAACGGATCGCGTTGGCGAGTTCGCGGCGGCTGGGCGTCGGCATGGGAAGCTGCGGGGCGGCACCCGGCGGCGTGCGGGCGGCGTATTGTCCCATAGCGGGCTCGGAGGCCCGCCGCGGTCCGACAGATCTCCCACTTCCGCGGGCGGATAGTCCGACGACCCACGCGGAGATCGTGCCATGCGCCCCCTGCTGCCGTGCGCCCTGTGCGCCGCCTGCCTGCTGTCCTCGTTCCCGGCATGGGCAGGCGGCGGCCCGTTCGGCATCGACCACCGGCTCAACTACGACGATTCCGGCATCTGGAATCGCAGTATCCAGAAGAACCTCGCGATGGGCGTCGCGCTCGCCACCATCGGCGGCGCGGTCTTCGCCGACAACGACACGCGCCTGGGCCGCACCTTCGACCAGGCGCTGGACTCGATGGTGCTGACCGCGGGCACGACCACGGTGATGAAATACGCGTTCTCGCGCGAACGCCCGATCCAGAATCCCGATCCCAACGATTTCTTCGACGGCAAGGGTTACGGGAGTTTCCCCAGCGGCGAAGTCGCGGAGATGGCCGCGGTGGTGACGCCCTTCATCGCCGAATACCACGCCGACCATCCCGCGGTCTGGGCGCTGGCGCTGTTGCCCGCCTACGACGCGGTGGCGCGGGTCAAGGTGCAGGGGCACTGGCAGAGCGACGTGCTGGTCGGCGCCGCGGTCGGCGTCGCCTGGGGCGTATACGCGCACCGCCGCAAGACGCCGTTGATCATGGGCCTGCTGCCGGGCCACGGGGTCATGCTGGGCTATTCGAAATCGTTCTGACGTTTCGCCTCAAATGGCGGCATCGCGATCCAGCAGGCGCAGTGTCGCTGCATCCGCGATCCCGCCGTTGAACGCCTGCAGCGCGCCTCCGAACAACGCCTTCGAGCCGCCGGCGGCATCGAACAGGGTCATGCAGGAGACGAACTTCAGGTCGTCGGGAAAGCCGAGGAGGGTCCGCGACGGCGTGCCCGCATGCGCCAGCATCGCCCGCGTGCATTCTTCGAGGCGGGCGCCGAGCAGCGGATGGCCGAGGTAGGCGCGCGCCTCGCCGAGGCCGGCGATGCCGTAGCGCTGCGCCATCGCGCTGCGCCCGAGCCCGCGCAATTGCGGGAAGACGAACCACATCCAGTGCGTGCGCTTTTCGCCGTCATGAAGTTCGTCGAGCGCCGTTGCGTACACCCCGGCCTGGGCCTCGACGAAACGGGACAGGTCGGCGTCCATCGCCTCAAGCCGCGGCTTCCGCCTGACCCTGCTCGCCCTTCGACACCACCGCCGCCAGCATCAGGTCGCCGGTGACATTGAGCGTGGTGCGGCACATGTCGAGGAAACGATCGACGCCGAGGATCAGGCCGATGCCTTCGGGCGGCACCCCGACCATGCCGCAGATCAGCGCGACCACCGGCAACGAACCGGCCGGCACGCCGGCGGTGCCGATGCCGCCGAGGATGCACACGAACATCACCGTCACCTGTTGCGCCAGCGACAGGTCCACGCCGAAGAACTGGGCGAGGAACAGCACGGTCACGCCCTCGAACAACGCGGTGCCGTTCTGGTTGGCGGTGGCGCCGACGGTGAGCACGAAGCGCGAGATGTTCTTCGGCAGGTGCAGCTTTTCCTCGGCCACGCGCAGCGAGACCGGCAGCGTCGCGTTGCTCGATGCGGTGGAGAACGCCATCACCATCGCTTCCTGCACGCCGCGGAAGAACTTCGGCGGCGACCAGCCACCGAGGAATTTCAGCATCAGCGAATACACCACGAACAGGTGTATGGCCAGCGCCAGCACCACCACGCCGACGTAGGCGCCGAGCGACCGCAGCAGGTCCCAGCCGAACAGCGCGGCGAGGTTGAACATGAAGCAGAACACCGCGTACGGCGCGAGCCGGATGACCAGGCCGATCAGGGTCATCGACACCTCGAACAGGCCCTGGATGCCGCGCAGCAGGGTTTCGGTCGCTTCGCTGCGCGTGAGCACCAGGCCGATGCCGAGCATCAGCGCGAAGAACATCACCGCGAGGATGGTGTTCTCGGCCGCGGCCTTGACCACGTTGTCCGGCACGATGCCGAGCAGCATGTCCAGGCCTTTCGGTTGCGCGCCGGTGCTGCCGATGATCGCCTGCGCCCGCTCCGCGCCCTGCGCCAGCATCGATTGCGCGGTCGCCGGGTCGACGCCGCCGCCGGGATGCAGCCAGTTCACCAGCACCAGGCCGAGCACGACCGCGATGCCGGAGGCGACGACGGTGTAGCCCAGGGTCTTCCAGCCCACGCGCCCGAGCGAACGCACGTCGCCCATCTCGGCGACGCCGATGATCAGCGCCGAGAACAGCAGCGGGATCACCAGCATGAAGATCAGGCGCAGGAAAATGGTGCCGACCGGCTGGGTGATCCACGTCGTCAGCCACTTCACCCAGCCCGCGTCCGCGCCCGAGGCGTAGTGCGCGAACAGGCCGAGCGCGAGGCCCGCGATGAAGCCGATCGCCATCTTCATGTGCAGCGGCATGCGCTTGCGTGCGGTGGCTTCGGTCATGCGCGGCTCCGGGAGGTTCGCGGCGAGCTTACACGAGCGACCCACGGCCGATGCCGCGCCAAGGCCCGTGCACGCCGCCACGACATGCGCCGGGATAGATTCGCGCGGTTGCGATCGGGCTACGGCCGCGAGTGACCATGCCTTCCGGGATGCCAGGGGGAAACGTGCCAAACGAGATCCTACGGCGGCCGCGCGCCGGCGCCGCGAACCGCAAGATCGAAGACCCCTTGCAAGAACTGCTGGCGGCGATGCAGGCGGTCAACGCGGGCGACTTCTCCGAACAACTGCCCCTGCACTGGGAAGGGATCGCCGGCAAGCTCGCGCAGAGCTTCAACGAAATCGTGATCTCCAACCACAGGCTTGCCGGAGAACTGGCGCGCGTCGGCCAGAAAGTCGGCCGCGAAGGCCAGACCCGCCAGCGCATCACGCCGGCCAATCGGCAAGGTGCCTGGGCGGGGATGGAGCAATCGGTCAACAACCTGATCGACGATCTCGTGCGCCCCGTCGAGAACATGACCGAGGCGATGGCGGGCGTGGCCAAGGGCGACCTCACGCGCACCGTCCCACTCGAAGCCGACGGCCGCCCGCTGCAAGGCGAGTTCCTGCGTTCGGCCAATATCGTCAACCGCATGATCGAACAGATGGGCGAATTCTCGTCCGAGGTCACGCGCGTTGCCCTGGAGGTCGGCACCGCCGGCCTGCTCGGCGGACAGGCCAAGGTCAAGGGCGTGTCCGGCGTGTGGAAGGACCTGACCGATTCGGTCAACCAAATGGCGAGCAACCTGACCGCGCAGGTCCGCAACATCTCCGAGGTGACGATCGCCGTGGCCAACGGCGACCTCTCGCGCAAGATCACCGTGGATGTGCGCGGGGAGATCCTGCAGCTCAAGGAAGCCATCAACACGATGGTCGACCAGTTGCGCGGGTTCGCCTCGGAAGTGACCCGCGTGGCGCGCGAGGTCGGCACCGAGGGCAAGCTCGGCGGCCAGGCGATCGTGCCCGGCGTCGCCGGCACCTGGAAGGACCTGACCGATTCGGTCAATGCGATGGCGTCGAACCTCACCTCGCAGGTGCGCAACATCGCCGAGGTCACCACCGCGGTGGCCAAGGGCGACCTCTCGCGCAAGATCACCGTGGACGTGCGCGGCGAGATCCTGCAGCTGAAGGAAACCATCAACACGATGGTCGACCAGTTGAACGGCTTCGCCGCGGAAGTGACCCGCGTCGCGCGCGAGGTCGGCACCGAAGGCAAGCTCGGCGGCCAGGCCGAAGTGCCTGACGTCGCCGGCACGTGGAAAGACCTGACCGACCACGTCAACTCGATGGCGTCGAACCTCACCTCGCAGGTGCGCAACATCGCCGAGGTCACCACCGCGGTGGCCAAGGGCGACCTCTCGCGCAAGATCACCGTGGACGTGCGCGGCGAGATCCTGCAGCTGAAGGAAACCATCAACACGATGGTCGACCAGTTGAACGGCTTCGCCGCGGAAGTGACCCGCGTCGCGCGCGAGGTCGGCACCGAGGGCAAGCTCGGCGGCCAGGCCGTGGTCCCCGGCGTGGCCGGGACCTGGGCGGATCTCACCGATTCGGTCAATTCGATGGCGTCGAACCTGACCACGCAGGTGCGCAACATCGCCGAAGTCGCCACCGCGGTGGCGAAGGGCGACCTGTCGCGCAAGATCACGGTCGACGTGCGCGGCGAGATCCTGGCGCTGAAGGACACGCTCAACACGATGGTCGACCAGTTGAACGGCTTCGCCGCGGAGGTGACCCGCGTCGCGCGCGAAGTGGGCTCGGAAGGCAAGCTCGGCGGCCAGGCGCAGGTGCCCGGCGTCGCAGGCACGTGGAAGGACCTCACCGACAACGTGAATTCGATGGCGTCCAACCTGACCGCGCAGGTGCGCAACATCGCCGAGGTCACCACCGCGGTGGCCAAGGGCGACCTGTCGCGCAAGATCGGCGTGGACGTCAAGGGCGAAATCCTCGAACTGAAGGACACGATCAACACGATGGTGGACCAGCTCAACGGTTTCGCCGCCGAAGTGACGCGCGTCGCCCGCGAAGTCGGCACCGAGGGCAAGCTCGGCGGCCAGGCGCAGGTGCCCGGCGTCGCCGGCACCTGGAAGGACCTCACCGACAACGTGAACTCGCTCGCATCGAACCTGACCACGCAGGTGCGCAACATCGCCGAGGTCACCACCGCGGTGGCCAAGGGCGACCTCTCGCGCAAGATCGCGGTGGACGCGCAAGGCGAGATCGCGCAGCTGAAGGACACCATCAACACGATGGTCGACCAGCTGAACGGCTTCGCCGCGGAGGTGACCCGCGTCGCGCGCGAAGTGGGTTCGGAAGGCAAGCTCGGCGGCCAGGCGCAGGTGCCCGGCGTCGCCGGCACCTGGAAGGACCTCACCGACAACGTCAACTCCATGGCCACCAACCTCACCACGCAGGTGCGCGGCATCGCCAAGGTGGTGACCGCGGTCGCCAATGGCGACCTGCACAAGAAACTGACGGTGGAGGCAAAGGGCGAGATCGCCGAACTCGCGGACACCATCAACGCCATGACCGGCACGCTGGCGATCTTCGCCGACCAGGTCACGACGGTGGCGCGCGAAGTGGGCGTGGAGGGCCGACTCGGCGGCCAGGCCAAGGTGCCCGGGACCGCCGGCATCTGGAAGGACCTGACCGCCAACGTCAACCAGCTCGCCGCCAACCTGACTACCCAGGTACGCGCGATCGCCGAGGTCGCGACCGCAGTGACCCAGGGCGACCTCACCCGCTCGATCCAGGTCGATGTGCGCGGCGAGCTGGCCGACCTGAAGGACAACATGAACTCGATGATCGGCACCTTGCGCGCGACCACGACGTCGAACCGCGAGCAGGACTGGCTGAAGACCAACCTCGCCAAGTTCTCCGGGATGATGCAGGGACAGCGCGACCTGATCACGCTCGGGCACATGCTCCTGACCGAGCTGGCGCCGCTGGTCAATGCGCAACAGGGGCTGATCTACGTTGCCGAAGCGGGCGATGACGGCCCGCGCCTGCGCCAGCTCGCCGGCTACGCCGATTCCAACGCCTCGCCCACCGCGCGCACGCTGCGCTTCGGCGAAGGACTGGTCGGACAGTGCGCGGCGCAGGCGCAATCGATCCTGGTCGACGACCTGCCGCCAGGCATGGTCCAGATCGAATCGGGCCTGATCAACGCGGTGCCGCGCAGCGTGATCGTGCTGCCGGTGCTGTTCGAGGACCAGGTCAAGGCGGTGATCGAGCTCGCCTCGCTATCGGAGTTCAGCGACGCGCAGCGTGCGTTCCTCGAACAGCTCAGCGGCAGCATCGGCATCGTGCTGAACACGATCGAGGCCACGATGCGCACCGAGCACCTGCTTTCGCAATCGCAGCAGCTGGCCGCGGAACTGCAGACCCAGCAGAACGAGTTGCAGGAAACCAACGAGGAAATCGCGCAGAAGGCGGCCCTGCTCGCCGAGCAGAAGGCCGAGGTCGAGCACAAGAACCGGCAGATCGAGCATGCCCGGCGCGAGCTGGAGGACAAGGCGGCGGAACTGGCGCTGACCTCGCGCTACAAGTCCGAGTTCCTCGCCAACATGTCGCACGAACTGCGCACGCCGCTGAACTCGATCCTGATCCTGGGCCAGCAGCTGGCCGAGAACCCGGACACCAACCTCAGCGACCGCCAGGTCGAGTTCGCGAAGACCATCCACGCCGCGGGCACCGACCTGCTGCACCTGATCAGCGACATCCTCGACCTGTCGAAGATCGAATCGGGCACGGTCACCGTCGACAGCGAGGACATCGCCTTCGCCCACCTGCGCGAGAACATCGAGCGCGGCTTCCGCCACGAGGCCGAACGCCGTGCCCTGCAGTTCTCGGTCGACTTCGAGCCGGAGCTGGGGCGCGTATTGAACAGCGATCCCAAGCGCCTGCAGCAGATCCTGAAGAACCTGCTCTCCAATGCGTTCAAGTTCACCGAGCAGGGCAGCGTCCGTTTGTCGGCGCGGATCGCCCGGAGCGGATGGAGTGCCGGGCACCGCATCCTCGACCAGGTGCCGACGGTGGTCGCGTTCGAGGTCAGCGACACCGGCATCGGCATTTCGCCGGAAAAGCAGAAGATCGTGTTCGAGGCATTCCAGCAGGCCGACGCCGGTACGTCGCGCAAGTACGGCGGCACCGGCCTGGGGCTCGCGATCAGCCGCGAGATCGCCGGCCTGCTCGGCGGCGAACTGCGACTGCGCAGCGCGCCCGGCAAGGGCAGCACCTTCGTCCTGTACCTGCCGCTCAACTACGTCGGCGCGGAAACCGGCGCCGAGCATGCGCGCGAGGAGTCGGCGCCGGCACGCCATGGCCAGCATGCGCAGCCGGGCACTGGCAAAGGCGACTCGCCTTCGCCCGCCTTGCAGGACGTGCCCGACGACCGTGCCGGGCTGGCCCCGGGTGAACCCTCGCTGCTGGTGGTCGATGACGATCCCCGCTACGCCACGGTGCTGCGCGACCAGGCGCGTTCGTGCGGTTTCAAGGTCCTCGTCGCCAACCGTGGCGCCGAGGCGCTGCGGTTGGTGCGCGAATACAAGCCCACCGCCATTTCGCTCGACATCTTCCTGCCCGACATGCTCGGCTGGTCGGTGCTGGCGCGGCTCAAGCAGGATTCGACGACGCGCCATATCCCCGTGCAGATCGTCACCGTCGAGGAGGAGCGCCACCACAGCATCGAGCGCGGGGCGTTCTCCTACCTCGCCAAGCCCGCCTCCACGGAAAGCATCGACGCGGCGCTGCAGAGGATCCGGGAATACTCGCTGCCACGGGTCAAGAAGTTGCTGGTGGTGGAGGACGACGCCACCGAGCGGATGTCCATCGAGGAACTGATCCGCCACGACGACATCGCCATCGACACCGTCGGCAGCGGCGAGGAAGCGTTGCAGGCGCTGCGCGGCGACGGACAATCGAACGGAATGTACGACTGCGTGGTCCTGGACCTTCGCCTACCCGACATGAGCGGCTTCGACCTGCTCGACCGGATCGAGGGCATGCCCGGACTGCGCGACCTGCCGATCGTCGTGTTCACCGGCAAGGATCTCAGCGCGGCCGAGGAAAAACGCCTGAAGAAGGCGGCCAAGTCGGTGGTCGTCAAGGGCGTGGAATCGCCGGAGCGCCTGCTCGACGAAACCGCGTTGTTCCTGCACCGGGTCATCGCCGACCTGCCGCCGGCGAAACGCCGCATGGTGCAGCGCCTGCACGAATCGGACGAGGCGTTGCGCGGCAAGCGGGTGCTGGTGGTCGACGACGACGTCCGCAACATTTTCGCGCTGTCGAGCGTGCTCGAACGCCACGGCATGGCGGTGGTCGCGGCGGGAACCGGCCAGGAAGCCATCGGGAAGGTCGCCGGCGGCGGCATCGATCTGGTGCTGATGGACATCATGATGCCGGGCATGGACGGTTACGACACCATGCGCGCGATCCGCAACGACCCGGACGTGCGCGCGCTGCCGATCGTCGCGCTCACCGCGAAGGCGATGAAGGGCGACCGCGAGAAATGCCTGGAGGCCGGCGCCTCCGACTACCTGGCCAAGCCGGTGGTCACCGACCAGCTGCTGGGCGTGCTGCGGCAATGGCTGCACCGTTGAACGCGCCCCTGCCGCCCGGTGGCGCTGACATCGACGTGTCCGCGCCGGTCAACATCCTGCTGGTCGACGACCAGCCGGCGCGGCTGCTCAGTTACCGGGCGATCCTGGAACCGCTCGGCGAGCGCCTGGTCGAGGCGACGTCCGGAACCGAGGCGTTGCAAAGGCTGATGGACGAGGAATTCGCCCTGATCCTGCTCGACGTCAACATGCCGGGCATGGACGGTTTCGAAACCGCGAGCGTCATCCACCAGCACCCGCGCTTCGAGCGCACGCCGATCATCTTCGTCACCGCGGTCAACGTCACCGACATGGATCGCCTGCGCGGCTACAAGCTCGGCGCGGTCGATTACGTGATGGTGCCGATCATTCCCGAGATCCTCCGCGGCAAGGTCCTGGTCCTCGCCGAACTGTTCCGCAAGCGCCGCGAACTGCAGCTCGCCAACCGCGCGCTGCACGCGGCCCAGGCGCGCGAACTGGAAAGCCTCAACGACTCGTTGCGACGGGCCAACGCAGAACTCGCGGCGCGCAACAGCGAACTGCACAAGGAAATCGGCGAACGAACCCTGGCCGAGGAGCGGTTGCGCGAGACCGACCGGCGCAAGGACGAATTCCTCGCGACCCTCGCCCACGAACTGCGCAACCCGCTGGCGCCCATGCTGAACGCACTGAACATCCGCAGGCTGCGGGACCCGGGCACGGAGGATCCGCTGCAGGTGCTGATGGAACGCCAGATGGCGCTGCTGGTGCGGCTGATCGACGACCTGCTGGACGTCGCCCGCATCACCCGCGGCAAACTGGTGCTGCGCCGCGAAGCGACCACGCTGGAAGACGTGCTGCGTTCGGCCATCGAGACGGCCACGCCGCTGATCGAGCGCGGCCGGCATTCCCTGCGGCTGCAAATGCCGCCGGAAGCCGTGCCGCTGAACGCCGACCCCGCGCGCCTGTCGCAGGTCTTCGCGAACCTCCTGAACAATGCCGCCAAGTACTCGGATCCCGGCAGCGAGATCGTGCTGTCCGCCCGGTGCGCCGGCAACGATTCGGTGGAGATCCAGGTGCGCGACCACGGCATCGGTTTGAGCGCGGAGCAGCAGCAACGGGTATTCGAATTGTTCGCGCAGGCCGACAACGCGATCGAGCGCGCGCACGGCGGGCTGGGCATCGGCCTGACTCTGGTGCGCCGACTGGTCGAGATGCACGGCGGCGAAGTCGGGGTGCACAGCGACGGGCTCGGCCATGGCAGCGCATTCCGGGTGCGCCTGCCGCGCCAGTCCGCCCTGGCCGCGGCGCAGCCCGCCGCGCCATCGACCGAAGAAGTCCGCGCCGTGCCGCGCGGGCGCGGCCATCGCGCGCTGGTCGTCGACGACAACCGCGATGCCGCCGACACGCTGGCGATGATGCTGGAGTTGATGGGGCTGGACGTCCGCCGCCTGTACGAACCGCACTCGGTGGAAGCCGAGTTCGCGGATTTCGCGCCCGACGTGGTGTTCCTCGACGTCGGCATGCCCGGGCGCAACGGCTACGACGTCGCCAGCGGACTGCGCGCGATGCCTGCCGGTGCGGATGTCTTGCTGGTCGCGGTCACGGGCTGGGGCCAACCCCAGGATCGCCAGCGCACGCACGACGCGGGCTTCGACGACCACCTGGTGAAACCAGCGGAGTTCGAGGCGATCCGGGGCATTTGCCTGCGGATTGCCAGCGCCGCGGGGGATGCACCGGCATGAAGGATTCGTCCTGGCTCGATCGACTCGCGCACGATCTGCGCGGCCCGCTGATGCCATTGCAGACCGCCGCCTATCTGTTGCGGCACGGCCAGGTGGATCCGGAGCGGCAACAGCAACTGCTCGCCCTGATAGAACGGCAGGCGCGGCGCCTGGCCGGCATGATCGACGAACTGGACGACTGGTCGCATGCGGTCGAGCGCACGCTGCTGGTGTCGCGCGAACCTTGCGCCCCGGCCTTGCTGCTCGACGACGCCATCGGCGCCGCCGGGTTCGGCGACGATGTGCGGCCGGCGATCGTCGACGACAGCGGCGACGCGCGCATCGATGGCGATCCCGCGCGATTGACCCAGTTGCTGCGTACGCTGCTCGAATATGCGACCCGCCTCCAACCCGCACGGGTCGGCATGCGCATCGATGGCCGCGAATTGCTCGTCGAGGTCTTCGGTCCAAGCGCGGGGTTGGACGCGGGCCAATTGGCGGCATTGCTGGAGCAGCCGATGCCGGAGCCGTACGACGAAGGCCTCGGCCTGCGATTGTTGATCGCGCGCGCGATCGCCGAAGCGCACGCGGGCAACCTGCAAGCGGCCACCGGAGTCGCCGGCGGACTGCGCCTGGCCTGCCGCCTGCCGCTGGCGACGGGCTGACCTCGCGCGAACGCCCGGCTCAGTCCCGAGGATACAGCGGCGGCAGCAATTCCTTCGATTTCGCTTCGGCGGCTTTCCAGCGCGGTCCGCGCTTGAACGCCGAACGCAGCGCCGCGAGTGCGGACGCGACATCGCCATCGCCCCAGCGCGCGCGTTGCAGGGCATCGACCGCGGCCTGCTGCGCGGGATCGTCGAGTTTTTCGCGCACGCCATCGAGGTCGCCGGCATCCGCGGCCGAACACAATGCCGCGGAAATCGCCTCGGGATCGCCTTTCGCCAGCGCCTGCGCGAGTGCGGGCTTCGCCGCACGCACGGCATCCGTTTTCGGCTTCGCTTCGACCTGGATTCCGGCCGCCGGCGTCGTGCGATGCAAGCCCCACCACAGCGTGGCCAGCCACAGGAAGGCGAAGGCCACCGCTGCGAGCGCCCATGGCCGCACCGAGCCTTGCAGGAACGGCAAGCGCAGCCCGCGCGCGGTTCCGCCCGCGGCGGGATTCGGAACCGGCGCCGCGTTCGCTGCGTTCGAACCGTTCGCGCCGGGCGCGACCCGGAGCACGATGTCCGGCAGGCTCGCGGTGCGTGCGGTGCCTGCGCGCACGTCCCACCACGCGACGCGCGGACCGGGAATGCGCAGCGGTCCCGCCTGCGCGGGGACGATCGAGAACTTGCGCGTCAGCTGCACCTGCGGGCGTCCGCCATCGAAGTTGTCGTGCGCCTGCACCGGATCTGCGAACACCTGCGCGCCCGCGGGCGCGGCCAGCGCGAGTTCGGGCATCTGCGCCGCGCTGGCGCCATCGGCATCGGCTTCGATGGTGACGGTCGCGGCTTCGCCGGCACGCGCCGATTGCGGCGTGGACACGTAGCGCAGCGCCAGCGAACGCAGCGGCAACCACGGCTGCGGGGCATTCGCCGGCGGCGGTTGCACCGACAGGATGCGCGGCGCGCCAGTGGTGCGCAGGTCCTGGCGGCCATCGCCGAACAGATCGTCGAAGAAACCGCCCACGCCCTGCCCGCTGAAGCGAGCGCCGGGAATGGTCAGCGCACCGCTGCGTTCGGGGATCAGCAGGAAACGGCGTTCGACCACGGTGTAGCGCCGGCCGCTGATCTCGCGCGTGTATTGCAGGTCGTCGCCGACGCGCTGCATCGTCGCGCCGTCGGGCGGATCCTGGTCGAGTTGGCCGGACACCAGCGGCGCGGCCGAGTACAGGCGCACGACGTAGCCCACCGCCTGCTGCACGTACGGCGATTGCGCATCGGCCTCGGCTTCGATGAAGACGGAATCGCCGGCGTGCGCCACCGGCGCGGCCGCGGCCGGCGTGACGGTCAGGCTCAGCGGCTGCGTGCGCTCGCGACCGACGATCAGCGCGGGAATGCCGATCACGCCGTCGCGATGCGGGCGCAGCGCGACCGCGAACAGCACGCGCGTGGTGCTGGTGCCGTTCACCATTTCGAACTGGCGGCTGCTGCTGTTGCCGCTGAGGTCGAACTGCGCGGTCAGCGGCGAATAGTCGGGCGAATCCAGCGTCGCCTGGTCGGTCTCGATGTTCAGCGTCGCGGTTTCGCCCACCGCGATGCGATCGCGATCCAGCCAGGCGCGCGTCGCCGCCTGCGCGCAGAACGCACCCGCCAGCAGCGACAGCGACAACACGATCCGCGCCCATTGCGATGCCGGTTTCCGCGCCATCAATCGCCTCCTTGCCCGTGCCTGCGCTCGTATTCGAGCCGGAATTTCGCGCGCAGCAGTCCGCCCGGATCGTCGGGGACGCGCCGCAGCCACGCTTCGCTGGCGATGCGGCGTTCGCGTTCGGCTTCGGTTTCCGGGCGCTCGCGCGACCGGGAATCCGGCTGCCCGGCCCTTGCCTTGCGCCGCAGCGCTTCCTGCATCTGTTTTTGTTGCGCGGCGTCGGCGCGTTGCTGCGCCTGCGCGTCTTCGGGTTCCGGTTGTTGCTGCGGGTTCTGCTGCTGCGGGCCGGACTGTTGCGGTTGCGACTGCGATCGCGACGATGGCGTCTGCTGCGGCTTGTCCTTCTGCTTCTGCGGGTCGCCCTGCCCGTCCTGGCCGGGATCGGGTTGCCCCTGTTGCCCGGGCTGCTTGTTCTGCTGCTGTTGCTGCTTGTCGCCTTGCGGCGGCTTGCGCTTCAACGCGGCTTCCACCGCCTTGCGGTTGGCGATGGCGTCGGCCATGCCGGGATCGAGTTCCAACGCGCGGTCGTACGCTGCGATGGCCTGCTCGTAATCGCCCTGTTTCGCCAGCGCATTGCCGTAGTTGTACTGGCCCTGCGCACCGGGGACCGCGCCGTAGGATTTCGCCGCACCGGCATAGTCGCCCTTCCTGTATGCGTTGTTGCCCTGCTGGATGCGCGAATACGCCTGCTGGTCCGGGCGCTTCCACAAGGTGCCATCGGCCGCATGCGCGGGCAGCGCCGGCAATGCGAATGCGCAGGCGAGCAGCACCGCGAACGCACTGCCGCGGCGGAACAGCAGCAAGGCGAACAGCAGCAAGGGCGGCAGCAGCCAGTAGCCGCCGTCGATGCCGATGGCGGATTTCTTGCCTTGCGCGGCCATCGCGCCGGCCTGTTGCGGATCGAGCACGCCGAGCGAGCGCAGGTCGCCGCCGCCGGCTTCCGCGCCGGCATAACGTCCATTGCCGGCGGATGCGAGCGCGCGCAGGCTGGCCGCGTCGAGTTCGCTGTGTCCGATGCTGCCGTCGCTGCGGCGGTACGCCGCGCCGGTGGAAGTGCCGAGGCCCAGCACCGACACGCGATATCCCGCGCGCGCCGCCTTCGCCGCTTCGGACTTCGCATCGTTGTCGGCGGCATTGGTGAGCAGCAGGATGTCGCCCTCGCTGAATCCGGCCTGCTTCAGCAACTGTTCCGAACGGGAAATCGCGTCCGCCGCGTGGCTGCCGTCGACCGGCATCACGTCGGGCGCGAGCGCATCGAGGAACAGGGCGACGTTCGCCGCATCGTCGGTCAGCGGCGCGACGGTATAGGCCTCGTCGGCGTAGGCGACCAGGCCGACCTGGCCGCCAGCGCGTTCCTCCAGCAGGGACGCGATCTTGGCCCGCGCCTGCAGCAGGCGCGAGGGCGGCAGGTCGTTCGCGAGGATCGGACTCGACAGGTCGAGCGCGACCACCAGCGGCGCCCGCGTCTGCCACAAGGGCTGTTCGCGCTGGCGCCAGCTCGGCCCCGCGAGAGCGAGGATGGACAACGCCAGGACGGCGAGCGCGAGCCAGGGCGCGCGCGCGTTGCGCACGCCTTCGCCTTCGAGCAGATGCGGCAACAGGTGCGGATCGACCACGTCGCGCCAGCCGCTGCGCCGGCGTTGACGCGCACGCCACGCCCAGGCGAGCAGCGGCAAGGCGAACAGCGCCAGCAGCCACCACGGGCGCAGGAACTGCAATGGCAGCGCGAATGCATTCATGCGCGCCTCCGCCGCGGCCAGGCGAGCGCGAGCAGTCCGCAGGCGAGCGCACCGCCGAGCGGCCACGGATAGCGTTCGACCCGGGGGCGCACCGCTTCGCCGGGACGATCCACCGGTTCGATGCGTTCGATTTCGCGATAGATGCCGGCGAGGTCGTCGGTGTCGCGGGCGCGGAATGCCTTGCCGCCGGTGAGGTCGGCGATGCGCTTCAAGCCGGCCTCGTCGGTGGTGTCGTCGCCGCCGGGCATCTGGATCGGCACGCCGAACACCGACAGCCCCGCGCCGTAACCGCCGAAGGCGATGGTGTGGATGCGCACGTGGTTGTCGCGCGCGAGTTCGGCGGCCTTCTGCGGATCGAGCATGCCGGCGGTGTTGACGCCGTCGGTGAGCAGCACCACCACGCGTTCGCCGGCTGGCTGCTTCGAAAGGCGCTTCACCGCCAGCCCGATCGCGTCGCCGATCGCGGTTTCGCGCCCGGCCATCGCCACCGCGCTGTCCTGCAGTTGCTGGCGCACGCTGTCGTGGTCGAGCGTGAGCGGCGTCAGCACGTAGGCGCGCAGGCCGAACACGATCAGGCCGATGCGGTCGCCGGCGCGGCGCTGCAGGAAATCGGCGATCACCGCCTTGGCCGCGGTCAGGCGATCGACGGTGGTTCCGCCCAGCGCCATGTCCTCCTCGCTCATGCTGCCGGAGAGATCGACCGCGAGCATCAGGTCGCGCCCCTGCTGCGGCGGTTGCAATACGGGGCCCAGTTGTTGCGGACGCGCCGCGGCCACGCACAGCAGCGACCACGCCAGCCACGCGAGCAGGCCGATGCCGCGTGCACGCGCCGGCCCGCGCACGGAACGAGCGATCGCGGACAGGCGATCGCCGTAGGGCACCTTCAGCGCCGCGCCGGCATCGTGCTTCGGCGGCAGCAGGCGGCGCGCGACCCACGGCAGAGGCAAGGCCAGCAACCACCATGGCCAGGCGAAACCGGCGAACGACGGCAGCAGCGCGGACATCCACGCGCTCACTTGCGCGCCTCCATCCATCGCAGGAAGCGATCGCGCGCGATTTCATGCAGGCTCGCGATTTCGGTCTCGCCGACGTCGCGGCGGAATCCGCCGTCGCGCAGCAAGGCGCCCGCGCCCGCGGCGAATACCGGTTGCGGCAGGCCGCGGTCGAGGAATCGCAGCCATGCCTCGCCTTCGAGCCGATCCGCGTTCGGATCGATGCGACGCGAGGCGCGGCGCAACTGTTCCGACATCGCCGCGATTTTCTCCGCGGGTGTTTCCGCTGCGGAAACCGCGTCATCGAACAGGCGCGCGATGGCGGCGCGACGCAATCTCGCCCGTCGGCGCCACCATGCCCACGCGGCGAGCGCGAGTACCAGGGCCGCGAACAACATCCACCAGCCCGGCGCCGGCGGCCACCACGAAGGCGGCGGCGGCTGGTGGATGTCGCGCAGGACCAGGGTCGGATCGCTCATGCCGCGCGCACCCCGCCCAGCAGCGGCAGCCAGGCATCGCTGGGCGCATCGCCGGCCAGCACCTGCACGCGCACGCCGCGCGCCGGCAGCTGCTGCAAGGCCGCTTCCACCGGCGCCATGAATTCCGCGTGCCAGCGCTGGCGTTGCCCCGCGGCGGCGAGGTCGAGCTCGATCCGCGCGCGTTCGCCTTCGCCGCCGACCGCGAACGGCAAGGCGGCCTGCGGCGGTTGGCGTTCCAGCGCATCGACCAACAGCAGCAGGACCACCTCGTTGTGCGCGGTCAGCGCCGGCCAGCGTTGCGATGGAATGGCGGCGATGCTCGCCGGATCCGCGAGCACGATGAGGCGCGAACCGGGCCGCAGCAAGCGACGTGCATGATCGAGCGCGACCGCGAGCCCCGCATCGTCTTCGGGCGGTTTCGCATACCAGCGCACCAGCGCATCGAGCACGCGCAGCGCGCCACGCGGGCCCGCGGCCGGCGGCACCGGCGCTTCCTTCATCGAGCCGCGCAAGGCGGCGATGCGGTCGCCGTCGCGCACCGCGATCCACGCGGCGACGGCCCCGGCGCGCGCGGCCTGCACCGACTTGAAGCGCGTGCGCGTGCCGAAATACAGCGATGGCGCGGTGTCGGCGACCAGCAGCGTCAGCCGTTCGCGTTCGGCCTGGAACAGCTTGGTGTGCGGCTTGCCGCTGCGCGCGGTCAGGCGCCAGTCGATGTGGCGCGCGTCGTCGCCCTGCGTGTATTCGCGCGATTCGGCGTATTCCATCCCGCGGCCGCGCATCGGCGACAAGGCCTGCCCGCTCACGCCATGGCGCCCGCGCCGCGGCGGACGCCGTCCTTGCGCGGCGGCGCGCAACGCGACGAGTTCGGCCAGCGTGGGGACGATGCCGTCCGCGCCCGCAAGTGGTTCCTTCATCGCCACGATCAGGGCAGCGGCACCTGCCGCAGCAATTCGGCCACGAGCTTCTCGCCGTCCCAGCCTTCGGCGGTCGCTTCGTAACTCGGCAACACGCGGTGGCGCAGCACGTCCGGCGCGATCGCGCGCACGTCGTCGGGCGTGACGAAATCGCGGCCGGCGAGCCAGGCGCGGGCGCGGGCGCAGCGCTCGAGCGCGATCGAACCACGCGGGCTCGCGCCCCATGCGATGCGTTCCGCCAGTTGCACGTCGTAACGCGCGGGCGTGCGCGAGGCGAGCACGAGTTCGACCAGGTAGCGTTCCAGCGCGGGCGCGACATGCAGGTCGAGTACCGCCTGGCGCGCGGCGAACACGTCGGCCATCGGCATGCGCGCGGGCGTCGGCTTGTGGGCCTGCATCGCATCGCGCGCGCGTTCGCGCGCGAGTCGCAGGATCTCGGTTTCGGTTTCGGCCTCGGGATAGCCGATGCGGACGTACATCAGGAAGCGGTCGAGCTGCGCCTCCGGCAGCGGGAAGGTGCCTTCCTGCTCGATCGGGTTCTGCGTCGCCATCACCAGGAACAGCGGCGGCAGCGGATAGGTGTGGCGGCCGACCGTGACCTGGCGTTCGCCCATCGCCTCGAGCAGCGCGGACTGCACCTTGGCCGGCGCGCGGTTGATCTCGTCGGCGAGCAGGACCGGGTGGAAGATCGGGCCCGGCTGGAATTCGAAGCGACCTTCCTGCGGGCGCCAGACCTCGGTGCCGGTGAGGTCGGCCGGCAACAGGTCCGGGGTGAACTGCACGCGGGCGAAATCGGCCTCGAGCCGTGCGGCCAGCGCGCGGATCGCCGTGGTCTTGGCCAGCCCCGGCGCACCTTCCACCAGCAGGTGGCCATCGGCCAGCAACGCGATCAGCAGGCGTTCGACCAGCGCGGACTGGCCGACGATTTCGGCCGAGAGGCTTTCGCGCAAGGCGCGGAAGGCATCGTGCAGGCGGGAGGTTTCGTGATTCGGGCTGTCCATGCTGGCGCTCGCGACGGGGGAACGGCGCGAAAGCCGCGCCGGGAGCCCAGTTTGACCAGAACCCGGCGCCCGGGTTCCAGTGCCACTCGTCGGGGCCGTTTCGAACGGCAAATCCCCGAAACGACGACGGGCCGTTTCCGGCCCGTCGTTTTAGAAGCGTTGGCGGCCCTCAGTTCGGGCGCTGCGCGACGCGGATCACCTTCGGCGTCACGAACACCAGCAACTCGGCCTTGCTCTTGGTGTGGTTGCGGTTCTTGAACAGGTTGCCGAGGATCGGGATGTCGCCGAGGAACGGGATCTTCGACAGCGAATTCTGGTCCTTGAACTCGTACACGCCGCCCACGACCACGGTCTGCCCGTCTTCCACCAGCACCGCGGTCGTCACCTCGCGGGTGGCGATCTGCGGAACCTGGCCGACGCCGGTGTTCACGTAACCCGACAGGTCGTCCTTCTGCAGATCCATGTTGAGGAAGATGCGGCCGTCGTTGGTGATGGTCGGGGTGACCTTGAGCTGCAGCACCACGTCCTTGAACTGCACCTGCGGGACGTTGGCGTTGTTGCCGCCGGTGACCGTGATGTAGCCGATCTGGTCGCCCTGCTTGATCAGCGCTTCCTTCTGGTTGCTGGTCACGATGCGCGGGTTGGAGATGATCTCGCCGCGGCCTTCGTTCTGCAGCGCGGACAGTTCCAGGTCAAGCGCGTAGCCGGCATTGAGGATGGACAGCGCCAGCGAACCGGCGCCCGCGAGCGCGGAGGGGATGTTGAAGTTCAGGCCGTGGGTCAGCGTCGGCGCCTGAAGGGGATTCGGCGGCGGGTTGGCGCTGTTGGCGTTGTTCGCCTTGGCGACGGAATCCTCGTACGCCACGTTGTTGTTGACCCGGTCGTTGAAGTAGACGTTGTTGTTCTTGCCGCTGATGCCGAACTTGGCGCCGAGCTCGCGCGCGAAGCTCTCGTTCGCGATCACGATGCGCGCTTCGATCACCACCTGGTCGACGGGCTTGTCGAGCTTGTTCACCAGGTCGCGGATCGAAGCCACCCTTGGCGGGATGTCGATCACCAGCAAGGTATTGGTACGGCGGTCGAAGCTGATGCTGCCGCGCGGCGACAGGAACCCGCGCTGGGATTCCCCAGAACCGCCCCCGCCCTTGCCGTTCTTGGCGTCGTCGGTCAGCAGCTTGGCGATGTCTTCGGCGTTGCCGTAGTTGATCGGGATGTACTCCGTGATCATTTCGGCGCTGTTTTCCAGCTTGACGCGCGCTTCGGCCTTGTCCTGCTCGTACTTGGCGATTTCGGACTGCGGCGCGACCCAGACGACGTTGCCGCTCTGGCGCTTGTCGAGGCCCTTGGCCTGCAACACGAGGTCGAGCGCCTGGTCCCACGGCACGTTGACCAGGCGCAGGGTGACATTGCCCTGCACCGTGTCGGCCGCGACCACGTTGAGGTTCGATTCCTCGGCGATCAGCTGCAGCACGGTCCGCACCGGCACGTCCTGGAAGTTGAACGTCACCGGGCGACCGCTGTAGCGCGGTGTGCCGTAGGCCGACGCCTGCGCACCCGAAGTCACCGCGGTGGACACGGCGCCCACGGCGCGGTTGGCGTCGGGCGCCGCAGCGCGCGGCACGATTTCGACGATGTAGTCGCGACCGGTCTGGTAGGCAAGCGATTCGAACTGTCCGTTCGTGCTCAGCTGCAATTGCGCACCGCGACCGGTCTGGGCGGCGTCGATGCGCTGCACAGGGGTCGCGAAATCGGTGACGTCGAGCGGTTTCTGCAGCGTCGCCGGCAGTTGCGCATTGCCGATGTCGACCAGCACGGAGCTGCCCTGCGTGCGCAGGTCCGGGGTGGCGCCATCGCCGCTGAAGTGCAGGATCAGGCGGCCTGCGCCGCCATCGCCGCGCTTGAAATCGATGCTGGAGATCGACACCGTCGATGGCAGGGTCTTGGCGGGGTCGACCGCGACGGCGCTTGCAGTCTGGCTGGTCGGGGCAGGCGCGGCCCAGGCCGAAGTGCCGAGCGCGGCGCACAGGCCGACCACGAGGCCGGCGAGGCTTGCCCTCAGCGGCAGGGGACGCGCGGCGGGCCGCAGGCGTTGGACGTTGGTAACGGTCATCGTGCTAACCCCCAGTCATTGATCTTCGAGTGCCACGGAAGCGGGGCGTTCCAGCCATCCCCCTGCCCCGTCCGGCACCAGTTCGACGAGTTCGATGCGGTCTTCGTGGATCGCGGTGATGCGGCCATCGTTCTGGCCCATGTATGCACCCGGCCTCACGCGGTAGGTGACCTTGTCCGGTGCCATGACCAGACCGATCATGCCCGGGCCGGTGCCGATGGTGCCGACCATGTCCACGCTGTCGAGCGGGAACTGTTCCAGCGCCTGCCTGGGCCGGTTCGGATCGGGCCGCGGGCCGCTGCCACCGCTCTCGTCGGTAAAGGCATTGCTGAATGGGTCGCGCAGGTTCTGCGCTGCATATTCGAAGGTTTCGAACTGCTGCATGACCGGCAATGGGTCGAGTGCGGGCGCAGGCCGTGCCTTCACGTCCGCAACCCATTTTTCCAGGTTCGGCGCCCCGCCAGGCGTGCTGTCGATGCCGCGCGTGCAACCGGCGAGGGCCAGCATTGCCAAGGCCATCATGGGGATGCGCATGAGGATCTTGCTCATGTCACTTGCCCCCCTTCGGCTTGGGTTTGGACTTCGCGGTTTTCGCTTCCTGCGCCTTGGTCTCGTCCTCGTCGAGGTAGCGGTAGGTCTTCACCGTACCCGCGAGTTCCAGTGCGGCGTTGGGCCTGATCGCACTGGCTCCGTTCGCCGGCTTCAGGGCGATATCGTGCATGGTCAGGATCACCACCCGCGGCAACGATGCCACGCCACTCACGAACGCACCGAATTGGTGATAGGTGCCCACCAAACGCAACTGGATCGGCTTCTCCGCGTAGAACTCCTTCGGCGTCTCCGAGCCCGGCTGGAACAGCTTGTTCTGCAATCCGGTCGCCAGCGCGGTCTGCGAGATGTCGACGATCAGGTCCGGCATTTCGGTCCTGCTCGGCAGTTGGCGCAACATCTGCTGCAACTGCTGTTCCATCTGCGCGAGTTGCTGCTTGAGCGGCTCCAGGTTCGCGGCGCGGCCCTGCTTGGTCTCGAACTCGGCGCGCAGGCTGGCTTCCTGGGCATCCAGGGTAGCCAGCTCGTCGCGTTTGCCGGTGACCCAGAACCACCAGACGAAGCCGATGATGACCAGCGCGAGCAACACGCAGAACCCGATCTTGAATTCGCGCGGCCAGGCGCCGGTGTTGTTGAAGTCGAGGTCGCGAATCGACATTTTCTTCTTCACGATGCGGCTCCTCCTGCAGCAGGGGCGGCAGTCGACGCCGGGGCCGCGGGCGTCGCAGGCATCGCGCTGGCCGGCGCGGCGGGAACGGGCTGCGGTTCGGCCGCCGCCTCGGGCTCGTCGGGCACGCCATCGCCGTTGCTATCCTTGGGTGCGTTCGGGTTGGCGAGCGTCACCGTCAGCCTGTAAACGTACGGCAAGCCCGGATCGTCGCCGCTCTTCGCCTCGATGATCGAAAGCTCCGGCTTGGTCATCCAGCCCGCGCCCTCGAGGTTGCGCATGTAGGTCGAAACGCGCGCGTTCGATTGCGACCGCCCTTCGAGCGTGAGCTTGTCGCCATCCTGCTTCAGCGAGGTCAGGACCACGCCGTCCGGAATGGTGCGCACCAGCGAATCGAACAGGTGCACCATCTGCGAGCGGTTCGCCTGCAACTGCTCGATCACTTCCTTGCGCGCCAGCAGCTTGGCCTTCTTCTGGTCCAGCGCCTCGATTTCCTTGATCTGCTGGTCGACCTTGGTGATCTGGTCCTTGACGTAGGCGATGCGGGTGTTCTCGCCATCGATCTGGCGGTTGTAGTAGTTGACGAGCAGGAACGAGACCAGGACCGCGCCCAGCGCCGCGACGCCCAGCATGGCCGTGAATTCCTTCTGCCGCTGCTTGCGGCGCTCGACGCGCCACGGGAGGAGATTGATCCGTGCCATCAGTCGAAGCTCCTCAGGGCGAGCCCGCAGGCGATCATCAGGGCCGGGGCGTCCTGGGCCAACGCATGCGCCTGGACCCGCGGACCCAACGACATCTGCGCCAGCGGATTGGCGACGACCGTCGGTACGCCCAGCTGTTCCTCGACCATGTCGGCGATGCCCGGGATCGACGCACAACCGCCGGCCAGCACCACCTGGTCGACGCGGTTGAACTCGCTGCCGGCATAGAAGAACTGCAGCAGGCGGCTGACCTGCTGGACCAGCGCTTCCTTGAACGGCTCCAGCACCTCGATTTCGTAGCTTTCCGGGAGGCCGCCCTGGCGCTTGGCCAGGCCCGCCTCTTCATAGCTCAGGCCATACCGGCGCATGACTTCGTCGGTCAGCTGCTTGCCGCCGAACACCTGCTCGCGGTTGTACAGGCTGCGTCCGTTGCGGAGGATGTTCAGCGTCGTCATCGTCGCGCCGATGTCGACCAGCGCCACGATGCCATCGCGCGGCACGCGCAAGGTGTCGGCGACCAGCGCGAACGCGTTCTCGATGGCGAACGCCTCGACGTCCATGACGCGGGCGGTGAGCCCGCCGAGCTCCAGCGCCGAGGCGCGGGTCTCGACGTTCTCCGAGCGCGATGCGGCCAGCAGGATCTGCGCCATCTCGGCGTTGCCGGGCATCGGGCCAAGTACCTCGTAATCGAGGTTCACTTCCTCGATCGGGTACGGGATGTAGTTCACCGCCTCGAGCTCGACCTGGGATTCGAGTTCGTCGTCGTCCAGATCGGCAGGCATCGGGATCACCTTGGTGATCACCGCTGAGCCGGCCACGGCGGCGGCCGCGAACTTGGCCTTGCTGCCGGAACGGGCCACGGCGCGGCGAATGGCATCGCCGACCGCCTCGACCTCGACGATGTTCTTTTCGACCACCGCGTTCGGCGGCAGCGGCTCCACGGCGTAATGCTCGACCCGGTAGCGGTCCCCGTTACGGGACAGCTGGAGGAGCTTGACCGCCGTCGAGCTGATGTCGACGCCCACCAAGGCCGGTTGGCTTTTCGTGATCAGTCCCACAATTCTCCCCTTCTCACGGGCGCTTACGCGCACAACGTGCCCCGTTGCATTAAATAACGGACTTTTCACGGTCTGGCAATCCCCCCGGTGCCAGTCCCCCTCTCATTCCCCCCTCGCCGGGGCCAACGCAGCCCCCGGACGCGACCGGCCTCCCTCCGGAACGACCTAGGGCGAGACTCTATACTGCCCGACCCCGATCCCTGTAATCCGAGTACCAATGCCCCGTTTTCGCCGCCTGATCCGTTGGGCCTTGCTGGGTGCCCTCGGGCTGGCCGTCCTGGGCCTGATCGCCGCCGGCACCCTGTACTACATGGTTTCGTCCCGCCTGCCGGACGTGGCGACCCTGCGCCATGTCGAGCTACAGGAACCGATGTACGTCTATGCCCGGGATGGACGGCTGATGGCCATCTACGGCGAGACCCGGCGCTACCCGGTACGCATCGCCGAGGTGCCGGAACGGGTCAAGCAGGCCTTCATCGCGGTCGAGGACAACCGCTTCTACCAGCACCACGGCGTCGACTACAAAGGCGTGGCGCGCGCGGTCTGGCTGCTGGCCACCACCAGCGACAAGCGCGTGCCCGGCGGTTCCACCATCACCCAGCAGGTCGCGCGGCAATTCTTCCTCAGCTCGCAATACAGCTACACCCGCAAGTTCGCGGAAATGCTGCTGGCGATGAAGATGGAACGGGTGCTGTCGAAGGACGAGATCCTCGAGCTCTACCTCAACAAGAGCTTCTTCGGGAACCGCGCCTACGGCGTGGCCGCGGCTTCGGAGTTCTACTACGGCAAGTCGCTGGCGCAACTGGGCCTGGATGAAGTCGCCTCGCTCGCATCGATCCCGAAATTCCCTTCCAGCGGCAACCCGATCAGCAATCCCGAGCGAGCGCGCGAACGCCGCGACTACGCGCTCGGGCGCATGGCCGACCTCGGCTTCATCACGCGATCGGAAGCGTTGGCGGCGCAAGCGGCGGCGATGCATGCCAGCCCGCACGAGCGCAAGCCCGAGGTGTATGCGCCCTACGTCGCGGAAATGGTCCGGCGCGAAATGCTCGCGCGCTTCGGCGGCGACGTGCTGAACAAGGGCTACCACGTCACCACCACCATCGATCCGGAACTGCAGGCCGCGGCCGACAAGGCGGTGCGCGACGGACTGACGACCTACGACCATCGCCACGGCTGGAACAAGCCCGAGCAGCATTTCGAACTCGCCGACACGGATGGCGCGGCCGAGGCCGCGGCACGGATCCGCGCCGTACCGACGGAAGCCGGCCTGTTGCCGGCGGTAGTCTTGCGCAGCGCCGGCGGCGGCATCGAAGCCGCGCTTGCCGATGGCAGCACCGTGGCCGTGGGCTCGGACGCGGCGCGCTGGACCGGGAAAAGCCCGGCCTCGCTGGTGGCGCGCGGCGACCTGGTCCGCTTGCGGCCCGTATTCCCGACCGATGCCGCGCCCGGCTCCGCGCCCACCGGCTACCAGCTCGACGAAATCCCGCGTGCGCAGGCCGCCCTGGTCTCGCTCGATGCCGACAATGGCGCATTGCGCGCGCTGGTGGGCGGCTACAGCTTCGCCGGCAACAAGTTCAACCGCGCCACGCAGGCGCGGCGCCAGCCGGGTTCCAGCTTCAAGCCGTTCGTGTACGCGGCCGCGTTCGAACGCGGCTTCAATCCCGCCTCGATCGTCCTCGACGCGCCCGTGGTGTTCAAGGACCGCCGCGGCCACATGTGGCGCCCGCAGAACGACAGCGGCAACTTCGCCGGGCCGATGCGCCTGCGCGAAGCGCTGGTGCAGTCGCGCAACCTGGTGTCGGTGCGCCTGCTGGACGCGATCGGCGTGGATTACGCGCGCAAGTACATCAGCCATTTCGGCATCGATGAAGCCTCGCTGCCGCCGAACCTGTCGATGTCGCTGGGCACCGCATCGCTGTCGCCGATCACCGTTGCCGGCGGCTACGCGGTGTTCGCGAACGGCGGCTTCCGGGTCACGCCGTGGTTCATCGACAACGTCCGCGACCGCGACGGCAAGGTGGTGTTCCAGGAAAAACCGCCGACTGCCTGCCGCAGTTGCGCGGTTGCCGCGCAAGCGGGCGCAACCCCGATGCCGGTGTCGAACGTGGTCGCCGGCTTCGACCTCGGACCCGGCGGTTCGGCACCGAAGCCGGCGACGGCGAAACCGCGGGCCGGCACCACCGCTTCGGCGTCCGCCAGCGGGGAAGCGGCACCGGCGCTGCCCACCGACGGCGTGCTCGCGCCGCGCGCAATCGATCCGCGCGTCGCCTACCAGATCGTTTCGATGATGCGCGACGTGGTCCAGCGCGGAACCGGCACCGCGGCGAAAGTGCTCGGGCGCGAGGACGTCGCCGGCAAGACCGGCTCCACCAACGACCACCGCGATGCCTGGTTCTCCGGCCTGGGCGGGCCGTACGTCACCACGGTCTGGGTCGGCCGCGACGACTTCAAGTCGCTGGGCTACCGCGAATACGGCGGCAAGGCCGCGTTGCCGATCTGGATCGACTACATGCGCACGGCGTTGAAGGACCAGCCGATCGCCGCCAACGACCCGCCCGACGGCATGGTCAAGGTCGCGGTCAGCGCCGGCGGCCGCCTGTTGCCCGGCGCCAGCGGCGGCATCACCGAATACGTGAAGGCCGAGGACCTGGAGCGCATGGAAAGCGTGGTCGATTACGACCAGGCCGAGGAAAAGGCGACGCCGGACGAGGAATCGTTCGACATCTTCTGAGCCGGCGTCATGCCCGCGCCGCGCGGGATGCGCTAGAGTCGTCCCGGGTTCGACCGGAGACGCGCCATGCACCGCGCACGCCAGCACGCCGAAACCCGCACCTTCGAGCGCCGCACGCGCCTGGCCCAGGAAGCCGCGCGGCTGATGGCCGTGGGCGGCATCCGCGATTTCCACCAGGCCAAGCTCAAGGCCGCGCAACGCCTCGGCATCTTTGACGACGCGTCGCTGCCGCGCAATCGCGAGATCGAGGATGCGCTGCGCGAATACCAGCGCCTGTTCCAGGGCGATGCCACCGCCGACGCGCTGCGAAGGCGGCGCGAAGCCGCGCTGCACGCGCTGGATTTCTTCGCCGCGTTCGACCCGCGCCTGGTGGGGCCGGTGCTGGAAGGCACCGCCGACGCGAACACGCCGGTCGCGTTGCACTTGTACAGCGACGATGCCGGTGCGGTCGCGCGCTGCCTCGACGAACACGGCATTCCGGCCGAAGCGCGCGGCCGCCGCGTGCGCTTGGACCGAGAACGCGATTTCGATGCCGAGGTCTGGGTGTTCGCCGCCGACGGGCTCACGTTCGACCTGGTCGTGCTGCCGCGCGCTGCGTTGCGCCAGGCGCCGCTCTCGGCGGTCGACGAGAAGCCGATGCGCCGCGCTTCCGCCGCGCAGTTGCGCGCATTGCTGGCCGAAGGGGAAATTTCGGAATACGAACGC